>ERZ791875.138-NODE-138-length-98737-cov-8.613871_pt1 | contig 98737 bp, 85 predicted proteins | sample MGYA00510278_ERZ791875 | MGnify/ENA primary metagenome ERZ791875 (study PRJEB30046, sample SAMN00792078) | human gut metagenome | study: EMG produced TPA metagenomics assembly of the A metagenome-wide association study of gut microbiota in type 2...
CGCCAGCGCTTCGTCCGGCAGCACCCGGCCGGGCAGCGGCAGCGAGTCGCGGATGCCCTGCACCAGTGTCACCTCCAGTCCGGGATCGGTGCCGCGCAGGATATTGAAATTATGCAGCGCCACGGTGTAATTCTGCTCGGCGCTCACCAGGGCGAACTGCGCCTCGCTCAACCGCGCCTCGATCATCAGCACGTCGCCCTTGGCAATATACCCCTCGGCAAAACGGCGGTCGACGACCTCCTTGAGCGACCGGATAATACGGACATACTGGCGCATGGAGGCGGCATAAAGCTCCATGGCCGATAGGTTCCAGTAGGTGTATTCGGCCGTATACCGCACGTCGAGCCGCGTGAACTCCTGGTCACACAGGGCGATGTCGTACCCTAGTTCGGCCTGCCTGTACGCCGCACGCACGGCCCCGCCGCCGTAGACGGTCTGCACGAGCTGCGGCAGGACGCTGAAATTCCACCGCTCGACCCCGTCGTAATGATGTGCCGTAGCCGTGAAACTGCCGTCGAGCGACAGGCGCGGAAGATAGCCCGTATAGACCTGTCCCCGGGTTTCGGCGGCTGCATCGCTCTTCGACGCGGCGACTTTCAGCTCCCAGCTGTAATCGGTCACGGCACGGCGGTAATCGTCGAGCGAAGTCTGGGCCGATGCAGGCAGGCAGGCGCACAGAGCGAATAATGTCAGGATATTCCTCATGGTTTGCGGATATTATAGAAAATAGCGTAGACGACCGGCAGCACGCAGACAGTCAGCAGCGTGGCGACCAGCAAACCGCCCATGATCGTCGCGGCCATGGCGCCGAACATCGAATCGAACAGCAGGGGCAGCATACCGAGAATCGTGGTGCCCGAAGCCATCGCCACGGGAACGATACGGCTGCGCGTAGCGGTCGTAAGGGCCTCGTAAGCGCCCTTGCCCCCCGAGCGCAGCACGCCGATTTGCTCGACCAGCACTACGGCATTCTTGATGTTCATGCCCACGAGCCCCAGCAGTCCGAGCAGCGAGAAGAAGTTGAAAACCTTGCCCGTGACGGCCAGGCCGAGCACCACGCCGATAAAAATCAGCGGAATCATCAGCAGGATGACGATTGGCTCGCGGTAGTTGCCAAACAGCAGGAGCAGGACGATGAAAATCAGCACCATCGTCAGGGGCATGTATTCGGCCAGCGCCGAGTTGGACTCCTGCTGACTCTCCTGCTCCCCGAATACTTTCATCGAATAGCCGTCGGGCAGCGTAACGCTGCGCGAAATCGAATCCCGCAGGGCGGCGAACAACTGCATCGTATTGACTCCGCGACCGGGGTCGCACTGCGCTTTCATCACCCGCTGGCGGTTGAAGCGTTTAACCACCCCGCCGCGGTATTCGAAGCGGAACCCGTCGGTCGCCTGCTCGATGGAGTAGACCTTTCCGGCCGGGGTAAAAATCGGCAGCGCCTGCAGGTTGGTCAGGTTATAGGCGTCGATGTTCTCGTCCTTGAGCAGAATCGGCATGAACTGGTCGCCCTCGCGGTATTCGCCCAGGCGGTAGCCCTGCGTGGCAATCGTAATGCCCTGCGCCATCTGGCTGCGCGTCATGCCGATACGCTGTCCTTTCATCTGCGAATAGAGCGGCAGCCACGTCGGCACGCGGTTACCCCAGCTGTTGCGGATATTCACGGTGCCGGGCGTACGCCACATAATCTCTTCGGCGGCCTGCGCCAGGCGGCGCAGTGTGTCGACATTGTCGCCGATAAACCCGAATTCGATTGCCGCGTCGGGCACGGGCGAAAGCTTGAAAAGCGACGAGCGCAGCCAGACGTCGGGAAAACTATCCCGGACATAGGCGTTGAACCGCGCTTCGACGGCTTCGGTCTGCCCCTTGTCGTGCAGTTCGATCAGGACATTCCCGAAATTGGGCCGCAGCGAAACGCTGCTGCTGGCGAGGTAGTAGCGCGGCGGCGTGGAGCCCATCGTCACCGACACGGTCTTCACCTCGGGCTGCGCATGGAGCCACTCTTCCATCCCGCGCAGGTTGTGTTCCGTATCGCGGATATTATACCCCTCGGGCAACAGCACGTCGGCCCGGAAATAGGGTTTGTCGAGCGACGGGAAGAAATTCTGCGGCATGAGGCCCATTACCGCGAGCGACAGCACGAACAGCGCCACGACGCCTGCCACGACACCCCACCGCCAACGCAGCAGGGCGGCCAGAAGGCGGTCGAAGGCGCGGTAGAATTTCGTATCGTAGGGGTCGTGCGCGGCAGGTTTGACGCGAAGCATGAAATCGCCGAAAAGCGGCGTCTGCGTAAGCGCCAGCACCCAGCTCAACAGCAGCGAAAGGGCAAGCACGACGAACAGCGGCTTGACGATTTCGGCCACGGACGACGGGGCGAGGTAGAGCGGCAAGAACGAGAAAATAGCGATCAGCGTAGCCCCCAGCAGGCTCCAGCGCGGGGCATTGGCCCCCTCGGTGATGGCCTGCCTGCGCGCGACACCCCGCAGCATGGCCTGCTGCGCATTGTCGGTCACCACGATTGCGTTGTCCACCAGCATCCCCATGGCAATGATAAATCCGGCGAGCGACGTGCGGTTGAGCCCCTCGCCCAGGAACTGCATCAACAGTAACGTGCCGCCGATGGAGAAGAGCAGCGAACTGCCGATCAGCACCCCGGCGCGGAAGCCCATGACGAGCATGATAATGAGGATGACAATCGCCACCGACTCGGCGAGGTTCAGCACGAAGGTCGCATTGGCCTCCTGCGCGATGCGGTTTTCAGGATAGAGCACCTTCAATTCCATGCCAACGGGCATCTGGCGCGTAAGCCCGTCGAGCACCTGTGTGATCTTGGTCCCGGTTTTCACGACGTCGACCCCGTCCTCGGTCGAAATGCCGATGCCGACGGCGCGGTTGCCGTCGACACGCATCAGCGTCTGCGGCGGGTCGGCATATCCGCGCTCGACGCGGGCGATGTCGCCCAACCGGTACTGCTTGCCCGAAGAGGAGATAAGCAGTTGGTTGGAAATGTCGTCGAGGCTTTTGTAGGTGCCGGCTTCGAGGATCCGGATATTGAGCGCCCCGGCCTGCTTTTCACCGCTGTTGACGATGGTATTCTGCTGGCCGATTGTGGCCACGATGGTTTCGGGGCGGATGGCGAAATTGGCGAGCGCCGCAAGGCTGATGCTGACATTGACCACGGGCGTCTGTTCGCCGAAAAGGCTCACTTTCTGCACGCCGTCGACCGTGACGAGCGCCGTTTTAATCCGCTGTGCCCAGTCGCGCAGTTCCGACCACGTGAAACCGCCGTCGACCGACAGTCCGTAATAGATGCCGTAAACATCGCCGAAATCGTCGGCCACCGTCACGGGCGAAGCCCCCGACGGCAGGCGCGGCTGGACGTTGAGCACCTTGCGGCGCAGTTCGTCCCATAACTGGGGAATCTCGGAAGCGCTGGTCGCCGGGTCGAGTTCGACCATGATTTTCGAGAGCCCGTAATAGGATTCGGAGGTGATTTTATGCACCAGGCGCATCGACTGCACCTCGCGTTCGATGGGCTCGGTGACGAGTTGTTCGACCTCCGCCGGCGTGGCTCCCGGATAGGAACAGACCAGCGACGCGCTCTTGATGACGAATACGGAATCCTCTTTTTTACCCAGCGTGAAGAAGCCCAGGGCCCCTCCGGCGATCAGGACGAACAGGAAGAACCAGACGACTTTCTTATTGTGCAGCGAATATTCGGGCAGGTTCATGGCAGATTCAGTTTAATGTCCGCACGCGCTCGCCCGGACGCAATTGGTACACCCCCGCCGTAACGACCCGCTCGCCCGGTTCCACTCCGCTGTCGACCACGACACGGTCGCGGCCGAACAACTCGCCGAGTGTCACGGCACGGCGTACGACACGGTCGTCACTTCCCACAATCCAGACGTAGGTGCCGCCTTCGGCCGGGGCGTAAACGGCCGAAACGGGCAGCGACACGGCGTCGGGAACCGGATCGGCGCTCTGCATCGTAATCGTACACGACATACCGGGCGAAACGGGATAGCGCCCGGCATCGACATTCACAAGGCGCAGCGACACGGGGAATCCCGAGGCATCGGAAGAGGTTTTGGCGTAATCTTTCAGCACGGCCGGGAACTTCACGCCCCGGTAGTTGTCGAATTCGACCTCGAAACGGGTCGAGGGCTCGGAAAGGAGCATCAGGCCGCTTTCGGGCATCGTGAACTGCACCTGCGTCGTAACGGGGTTCACGACACGGACTATGGCCTGCCCGGCCTGCACACGCTCGTAATTGTCGACGTACTTGCGTTCCACGACGCTTGCGAACGGAGCACGCAACTTGGTATCCTTGAGCAAGTCGAGGGCATTGTCATAGGACGACCGGGCCTGTGCGTAACGGGTCTGCGAGGCTTCGAACTCCTGCCGCGAAACGGCTTCGTGCTCCAGCAGGCGCTGCATGCGCTGCAACTGCGAACGGGCTTCGTCGTACGCCGAACGGGTGGCAGAAACCTGCAGCTCGATGTCCCGGGGATCGAGTTCGGCCAGCAACTCCCCCTTCTTCACGCTTTCGCCCTGCGAAACCGGCACGTCGAGCACCTGCCCCGCAAGTTTGAATGCGAGGTTTACGGCATCGTCCGGCGTCGCCAGCCCGGCAAAATCCTTGTCGATGACCCCGGCGCCGGAGGCAACGGTGACTTTTACGGGTCGAACCGCTGCCGGCGCAGGCTGCCGGCGGGAGCAGGCGGAGAGCGCGAGCAGGAGAATCAAAAGATGGAAAGTTCGCATAATAAGAAAGTTGACTCCGTTTCCGGGGTCAACTTTCATACCACAGGCCGCAAGGTGTCCCTACGGACGAATATCGCGACAATTCTTTTTAGCGCGGATTATGCCGTCCTCCAACACGACCATGCCGTTGTTGGCGCGCAGCATGGTTTTCATGGTCGAAGCGTCGATATTGTAGCAGCGCACTTCGCCCGAACCGAAATCATGGCGTGTAACACCGTACAAAGGCTGGGGAGTAAGGCAGACGACGCGGGCGCCTTCGGCGGCGGCACGCTGTACGATTCCGGCGAACCGTTTGGCACAACTGCGCGGCAGGCGGTCGAACGACGTGACGCAGAGCATATACACACGGCCGGGAGCCGTCACGATTTCCTCGGTAGCGTCCCCCTCGGCGTCGCGCAGTGCGAATTCGCTCATAAGCGGTCGTATGGCAGGCATTTCGCTCGTAGTGCGGGTATCGACCCACTCCCACTTTTCAGCATCCTGCCATGCGATGTCCTCGAGCGAGAATTCGCGCAGTTTCCCAGTTTTGATATTGCGGTAAATGAGCACGGTTTCCGTTTCCCCGGGCTCGACGACCGGGGCATGCATCCCGTCCCAGATATTGACCCCGACCTTGTAGGGCAAAAAGTCGATCAGCGGCAGGTGGCGGTAACAGTAATAGCCCAGGTACATCGTCAGGAAAAAGAACGTGACCGTGAGCACGATTTCCAGCGGATTGAACGCAAAAATCTTGTCTGGGCGGTAACGCCACCAGACCACCACGGCCATCGGCAGCAGGGCCAGGTTCTTGAAGAACGTCTGCCACGGCGTCAGCTTCAGCGCCTCGCCGAAACAGCCGCAGTCCTCGACGGGAATCAGCGTGGCGCTCAACAGCGTAAGCGCCGTAAAGAAGAGCATCGACAGCACGGCAAAAATCGAAATCAGGCGGATGCGGACCTTGAAAAGCAGCATGCATCCCATCATCATCTCGGCGCCGCACAGCCAAATTGAAAAGGCCATGCTCGCGGGCTGGAGGAATTCAATGCCGTAAATCGACAGGTACTCGTTGACCTTCATCGCCGTCCCCCACGGGTCGATGACTTTCGTGAAGCCCGAAACGATGAACGTACAGGCCAGAATCAGCCGGCAGACGTTGGCCAGTAATTTAAAGGCTCTGCTTTTTCGCATCGGTTTCGAGTATTGGGGTCAGTTCGGCGCGGATTTTGGCAAAGATGCCCTCGGGGGAATCCATGGCGCCCACCGTATCGCAGCAGTCGACTACCCGCAGCGAAGGGTCTTTGGCCGCCATGGCGAGGTACACGCTGCGCACGTTCTGCTGGAGTGCGAGCGAAGCCTCGTGTATGTCCTGTCCGCCCTGCAGGTAGTCGCGGTCGTCGCCCTCGCGCACTTCGGTGAGTTTGCGCTCGGTGAAGGCGAACGGCACGTCGAGGAACAGCGACATGTCAGGACGCGGAAGCCCGTTATAACCGAATTCTAGGTTCACAATCCACTCCGCCAGGCGGTCGCGTTCCTTCCCGGCAGGAAGTTTGGCGCACTGGAAACCGACGTTCGAGTAGACATAGCGGTCGAGGATAACGACTTTGCCCGCCGCGAGCCACTGCCGTATCTGCGGAGCCGCGTCGGCGCGGTCGCCTGCGAAGAGCAGCGCCACCAGATAGGGGTCGACCTGCCCCACGCCGCCGAATTCACCGCGCAGGAAGCGGGCAATGAGCTCGCCGTAAACCGGGGAGTCGAAGCGCGGGAAATGCACATACTCGCTCGCGGCACCCCTGTCGGCAAACAGTTGGCGCAGCATCCGGATCTGGGTCGACTTGCCCGCACCGTCCAAACCTTCGAGTACAATGAACATAAGTTCCTTTTTATTTAAAGAATCAAGTAGTTTTCCTGTCACCGCAGCATCCGCACGGCCCGTTCCACGCCGTCGGCCAGCACATCGGCTTCGGCGAGCGTATTGTACAGTGCGAACGATGCACGGCACATGCCCGTCGTGCCGAAATGCGTCATCGTCGGCTCGGCGCAATGCTGCCCGGTGCGGACGGCGATGCCGAGTTTGTCGAGAATCATCCCCATATCGTACGGATGCACACCCTCGACATTGAACGACACGATAGCGCACTTGTCGGGCGTCGTGCCGTAGATACGCAGCCCGTCGATTGCCGAAAGGCGCTCCGTGGCGTGCCGGAGCAACGACGCTTCGTGCGCCTCGATTTCCGCAGGGTCGAACCGCTGCACGAACTTCACGGCCTCGCCCAGGGCGATCGCTCCGGTGAAGTTGGCCGTTCCGGCCTCGAATTTCAGCGGCACGGGTGCATAGGTGGTTTCGGCGAACGTCACGGTATCGACCATGTCGCCCCCGCCGAGGAACGGCGGCATGGCCTCCAGCAGGGCGCGCTTGCCGTACAGCACGCCGATACCCGTCGGGGCGTAGAGCTTATGGCCCGAGAACGCATAGAAGTCGCAGTCGAGTTGCTGCACGTCGACGCCTCCGTGCACGATGCCCTGGCATCCGTCCACGACGGCAATCGCCCCCGCGGCGTGCGCCGCATCGATAATTGTCCGCAGGTCGGGGCGCGTGCCGAGCGTATTCGAGGCCTGCGTCACGGCGACGACACGGGTTTTGCCGTCCAGCAGCCCCGGAAGCAGTTCCGTGCGCAGGCGCCCTTCGTCGTCGAAAGGCAGGACACGGATTTCCGCCCCCTTGCGCCCGGCGAGCAGCTGCCACGGAACGATGTTCGAATGGTGCTCCATTTCGCTGACGACGATGTTGTCGCCCGCATGGACGAACTTTTCGCCCCACGCATAGGCGACCGTATTGAGCGACGCCGTAGCGCCCGCCGTAAAGACGATCTCCTCCTTTTCCGCCGCGCCGATAAAGGCACGGATACATTCGCGCGACGCCTCGTAGAGCGTCGTCGCCTCTTCCGAGAGGTAGTGCACCCCGCGGTGAATGTTGGCGTTGAGCTCACGCTGCAGGTAATCGACCGTTTCGATTACCGCCAGCGGTTTCTGGGCCGTAGCGCCGCTGTCGAGATAGACGAGCGGTTTGCCGTAGACCCTGCGTCCCAGAATCGGGAACTCTTCGCGTATTTTTTCGACGTCGAACATCGTTACAGTTTTTCCATTTTGGCAATCACGGCATCCATCGCCGCCTCACACAGCGGCCCGATGCCGCAGCGGCGCACGATGTCGCCTACGAAACCTTCGATTTGCAGCCGCCGGGCCTGCGCTTCGCTCAAACCGCGCTGCCGCATGTAGAGGATAGCCTCCGAGTCCATCTGCCCCACCGTCGCGCCGTGCGAACATTTCACGTCGTCGGCATAGATTTCCAACTGGGGCTGGGTCGTAATGCGCGCCGTTTCGCTCAACAGGATATTGCGGTTCTGCTGCTGCGCATCGGTATGCTGCGCATCGGGTGCCACATAGACCAGCCCGCAGAATTCGCCCACGGCCGTTCCGCCCGCTACACCCTTGACGTAGGACATGCTGCGGCAGTCGGGCACATTGTGGTTCGTGCGGAGCCTGACCACGCAATGCTCCTGCCCTGCGGCGAGGAACACCCCGCCAAGCCGGTTTTCGGCATCCCGGCCGTCGAGGTCGATTGTATAGGAAACGTTGGCGCTCGAAAGCTGTACCGCCGTCATATGGCACCGGCTGCGGGCCGCCTGCCTGACCGCGACTTCGGCAAACGCCTCGGCAAGGAACAACTCCGTCATTTCGAACCGGGCGTCCTCCGCCAGCACGATGTCGAGCGACGACATGCCGGGCCCGGTGTGCACGACGACAAGCTGCGCCGAACCCCCCGCGGCGACTTCGATACGCATATGCCGGGGGTCGACCGCGGCATAGGGAACCTCTCCGGCCCCGGAAAGGCGGAGCGCCTCGCCCTGTGCCGTGCGGAACCCGCGGATTATATCGAGCAGCGCCGTCATTCCCTGTAATCGTTAATCAACCAATCGTATCCCTCCTTTTCGAGTTTGAGGGCCAAAGTTTTGTCGCCCGTATGGATGATGCGTCCCTTGTAGAGCACGTGCACGACGTCGGGAACGATATAATCCAGCAGGCGCTGGTAGTGCGTGATGACCACCGTAGCGTTTTCGGGCGTATGCAGTTTCGTCACACCGGTGGCGACGATACGCAGGGCGTCGATGTCGAGGCCCGAGTCGGTTTCGTCGAGAATAGCCAGTTTGGGATCGAGCATCGCCATCTGGAAAATCTCGTTCTTCTTCTTCTCGCCGCCCGAGAAACCCTCGTTGACGGCACGCGAAGTGAGTTTCGAATCCAGCTCCACGACGGCGCTCTTCTCACGCATCAGGCGCAGGAACTCGGCAGCCGTCAGCGGCTCCTCGCCGCGGAATTTGCGTTGCTCGTTTACGGCCAGTTTCATGAAATTGGCCATCGTGACGCCCGGAATTTCCACCGGATACTGGAAACCCAGGAACAGCCCCAGGCGCGCCCGGTCTTCAATGGCCATGTCCAGCAGATCCTGCCCCAGGAATGTCGCCGAGCCATCGGTGACGGTGAATTTCTCATTGCCCGCGAGCACCGCCGCGAGCGTCGATTTGCCCGAGCCGTTCGGGCCCATGATGGCATGCACTTCGCCGGCCCGGACTTCGAGGTCGATGCCCCGCAGTATCTCCTTGCCGTCGACCGACGCATGCAGGTTCTTTACACTTAACATATCTTCGTCTTTTAATTATCGTTAATTATCCCACCGACCCCTCGAGGCTTATCGACAGCAGTTTCTGCGCCTCGACGGCGAATTCCATCGGCAGTTTGGCCAGCACTTCGCGGGCGTAACCGTTGACAATCAGCCCCACGGCGTCCTCGGTCGACAGCCCCCGCTGGTTGCAGTAGAAGAGCTGGTCGTCCGAAATCTTCGACGTAGTGGCTTCGTGTTCGACGACCGCCGTACGGTTACGGCTGTCGATTACCGGAAACGTATGCGCGCCGCACTTGTCGCCGATCAGCAGCGAATCGCACTGCGAATAGTTGCGGGCGTTCTCGGCCCCTTTGGCCATGCGCACGAGGCCCCGGTAGGAGTTTTCGCTCCGCCCGGCGGAAATACCTTTCGAAACGATGCGGCTGCGGGTATTGCGGCCGATATGAATCATCTTCGTGCCGGTATCCGCCTGCTGGAAGTTATTGGTCATGGCCACCGAGTAGAACTCGCCGACCGAATTGTCGCCGGCAAGGATGCAGCTCGGGTATTTCCACGTAATCGCCGACCCGGTTTCGACCTGCGTCCACGACAGCCGCGCGTTTTCACGGCAGATACCGCGCTTGGTAACGAAGTTGTAGATACCGCCCCGTCCCTGCTTGTCGCCGGGATACCAGTTCTGCACCGTGGAGTATTTTACCTCGGCGTCTTTCTCGACGATAATCTCGACCACGGCGGCGTGCAGCTGGTTTTCGTCGCGGCGCGGAGCCGTACAACCCTCCAGGTAACTCACATAGGCGCCTTCGTCGGCCACAATGAGCGTGCGTTCGAACTGCCCGGTTCCCGCCGCATTGATCCGGAAATAGGTGGACAGCTCCATCGGGCAGCGCACGCCCTTCGGGATGTAACAGAACGACCCGTCGGAAAAGACCGCGGCATTGAGCGCGGCATAAAAGTTATCGGTATAGGGAACGACGCTGCCGAGGTATTTTTTCACCAACTCGGGACAGTCGCGCAGCGCCTCGGAGATCGAGCAGAAGATAATGCCCTTTTCGGCCAGCACCTCCTTGAACGTAGTCTTGACCGACACCGAGTCCATCACGGCATCGACCGCAACGCCCGCCAGCGCCATCTGCTCCTCGAGGGGAATCCCCAGCTTGTCGAACGTACGTTTGAGTTCGGGGTCGACCTCGTCCATCGAATTGAGCTTTTTCTGCTGCTTGGGAGCGGCATAATAAATGATGTCCTGAAAATCTATTTCGGGAATCGTCAGGTGCGCCCACGTCGGAGGCTCCAGCGTCAGCCAATGGCGGTAAGCCGCCACGCGCCGCTCGGTCATCCATGCGGGTTCGCCTTTCTTGGCGGAGATCAGCCGTACGACCTCTTCGTTGAGACCCTTGCCGATGGTTTCGGTTTCGATGTCCGTGGTAAAGCCGTATTTATACTCCTGCTCTCCTATATTTTCCAGTATGTCCTTATCTTTCTCTGCCATCGTGAGCGAAATATCACACAAAGATACAAAATCAAATCACAAATTCATAACGAAGCCGAGCAAATATAGGTCCAGAGCCGCTCAAACGACAAAAAAGAGGCGCGAAGCACTCTTTCCCGTTTCCCGTCTACCGCCGACAAAGGGCCTCCGAAATATCCAGGGAAAGGACTGCACGTGAAATGCCGACGCCCCGAGCCCGGTAAGCGACAGGTATTCCGTGAACTGCCGGCAGCCTGTCACCGGGCGTAAGCCCGGCCTGCAAAACGTCAAAACCCTGCACAACGATAACAAAACCGGACCGCGGAACCGCGGAAGTTCGGATGAAAAAATAAATTTTGGCCGCATTTCTTTGCAGTTCGCCAAAAAGATTCTATATTTGCGAACCTTTTTCAGGTTAAACACCCGAAACGAGGGTGACCGGAGAGTTGGGTGAGTGGCTGAAACCACCAGTTTGCTAAACTGACGTACGGGATTACTGTACCGGGGGTTCGAATCCCCCACTCTCCGCCAGGGGGTAATGTTACAGATTAGGAGGTGAACAGTTAACTAACTGTAAATCATTCCAAGAACCTAAAAAAATTAGAGTAATAAAGACGATCTTTGGGTCGTCTTTATTATTTTTTATGTCCTGAAAATCGAGATAAATAAGTCGAAGGTCCCGAAAATTGACCTTCATGTTACAGATTAGGGGATAAACAAAATGAAATGCAGATTTTGTGGCGAAGAATGTATTAAAGACGGACGCCAAGCAAACGGGAAGCAACGATATAAATGTAGCCATTGCCACAAAAGACAACAGGAACATTATTCTTATAACGCATATTCTCTCAATTTAACACAGATATAACAACCTTAACAAAAGAAGGCCTAGGAATAAGAAGTACCGCTCGGATTCTTCAGATATCTCCGACAACGCTTTTACACTGCATCATCTTAATTGCCAAGTCTATTACACGTCCTCCAATTGTCAAACACCGGATTTACGAAGTGGATGAAATCAAGAGTTTCGTCCGTCGAAAATCGGAGTTCGTGTGGATTGCATATGCCCTCACCGAAAATCGAAGGAAGTAGTCAGCTACAATATCGGCCCCAGAACAAATTCTACATTGGACGTAGTCTTAGAAACGCCAAAACTATCTGAAAATAAGCGGATATATACAGACCGATTACGAAATCATCGTTCGTTGATCGACCGGAAAATACATCGGACATCATTATACGGAACGAACCTCATAGAGAGAAACAATTTGACATTGCGCACACACTTGAAACGACTTACCAGACGCACAATTTGTTATAGTCGAAGTATGGCAATCTTATCCGCCATTTTAAAAATCTATTTCTGGGGATTAATGATTATATCAATCGGGAAATTCTATTGACAAGCGTTAAAAATGGTAAACGCTTGTTTAGACTTTAACCCGCGTTGGCTACTAACCGGAAAGGGTAATATGATCAATACAGAGCCGGGGTAAGCGTTGCCGGGCAGTTCCTTTACGAACAGTTCAGACACTGGATTTGCAGAATGGGGCTCTTTATGAACTCGACATTGCGGCGGGGCAGTGTACATACGAAGTAATTCTACGTAACCACTCCTGCAAAGCGGTAATATTCATATCAATGATATGCGGTATTATTTGCACTCACAGGCCGACGCGAACGCAAACACGCAAAAACACATGGCATCCGCCCTACATCGTAAGACATGGATGCAGAGTGAAAAATGCAACCTGAATTTATGATCCGGGCGCACTATTCCCCGACATACATATCGAAAATACCGTGGCGGTCGAATTCAAGCCAGTATTGCAAGGCCAATCCCCGGACATACAGCCAATAAGGTTCGGTCAGGTTACCGTAAAGTTCAATTCCCTTTTCTACGTCCCGACGGATGCGTCGGGCATATTCAGGCTTCAAAGCCAGCCGGATCGTTTTTCCCTTGAAACTGAATCGGGCTTCGGGACGCGGCGGATCGTTTTCCGCCACGGAGATCAGTCCGTGCCCGACGGATGCTCCGGTTCCGACCTGTAAGCCGTCGTTCATACAGCTTATGGGCGGATTATGCCCAGCATAGGTCGTCACCTCGATATCATCCACTCCGATATTGAAGTATTCACGCGCCCGGATTCCCATCTTGACTCCGATGGTGGCGTAGATACCCAGATGGCCATGCAGTTCGTTGGTCAGCACGCCTGCACGCCACTCACTCGGCCCATACCGGGCAATCGTCTCGTCGACCATCGGCACGACATCTGCGGCATAGAGCTCGTGCTGAACAGGGAATCCGTAGAACACGCGGCTCTCACTGTCGGGTTTACCCCGGAGAATACGAAGTATCTCCTCCGGAATCTGCGCAGCAGCAACCTGATCCGACAGGCTGCAAACCTCGACGGTTTCGTTTATTTTCCGGGTAGCGAACAATCCCGGAGCGAACAGCCGGACCGCGGCCAAATCGTCCCATGCCTGCAAATGCCCCGCATCAACCAGCTTCGCCAGCGGAGCGGCACGGTGCGTATCGGCGATCTTCCGGGCGTAAACGGTCGGAACGGCGGCCACCGAATCGAGCAGGGCGGGAGTGACGACAACCGGACAATCCGGGTTGGCCGAAACGACCGTCACGGGAATCCCGCTTGCCAGCACGCGGCTGGCAGCTTCTCGGTCTGTCTCGTAATTAGCCCCAGCCAGAGGTTCCACCCGGGTGTTGTACCAAACCACCCGTTCGATGCGGCCACCGAGGGCGGGATTCGCCTGCAATACATCGGATAGGTTCGTCAGAGCACCCAGTGCGATAAAAAAGACTTTTTCCTCTTCGTTTTCGAGCGTTTCCCCGATCAGCGTCTGCGCCAAAGGGAGGGCGGCAGAACCGGACGAGGGAGCGCCCCACTCTACATGCAGGGAATGCGTCCGCCACACCGGAGCCGGCGCGTTCACGGCTCTGCCCGCTCCGACCGGGACGCCTTCGTGGTAGAAGGAGTCGAGCAATGCCCGCACGCGGACGGCGGCGCTGTCGGGGAGCAACGCCCCTTCCGAAGTCGTGATGGCGAGTACTTCGACCTCCCGGTTTCCCAGCAGCATACAGAGCGTGCGCAGGTCGTCCGCAGCCCCGTCGGTGTCAATGATCGCATGAAAGCGCGCCTTGCCCGAATGCGCATGGCCTTCCGGGATCAGGTAAATTAAACATACGATGGTAAATATAGTTCGTAAAAGCGTGTGTAAATGAATTGTCATATCTTCCGATTCCATTAAAAGGTTACGTTTACGCCGCCCAGTGCCGTGGCTTTCGGCATCGGGAAGCCCGTATTGATTTCATAACGCTGCGCCAGCAGGTTCTCGCCGCGGACGAACAGATCGAGCCAGCGGGTTACGCGGAAGGTCACGTTGGCGTTCCACAGCACGAAGTTGTCGGTCAGCTCTTTGGGTTTGACCTGCGTATAAAGCCCGTGCACATACTGAATGCCTGTCGAGGCGTTCCACCGCCCCCGCGTGAAGGCGCCGCCGACGTAGAGTTTGTGCTCGGGAGCAGCGACGACCGGATAAGCCATATGCAGATAGCTGTAATTGGCGGACACCGACCACGCGGCACAGATCCGCCAGGCGATGTCGCCTTCCGCACCCCAGTTCTCGATGCGGCCCGTATTGATGTTCATCGGCCGGCCGTTGACCGGGAGGGTCTGAATCATGTCGTCGCCGTCGGTGTAGAAGACGTTGACTCCGTAGGAAAGGGCACCGCCGAGGAGCCGCTGGGTGAACGAAAGTTCGTAGTTCATCAGTTTCTCGGGTTTCAGATCCGGATTCTGCGGCGGAAACATATACATTTCGCGGATGGTCGGAAAGCGGAATCCCTTGCTGACCATTGCCTTGAGCTGGGCGTTGCGGGGCAGCAGGAACGACAGGCCGCCCTGCGGAATCCACTCTGTTCCGGCGTGCGAATGGTGGTCGAGACGCAGCCCGGCATCGAGCGTCAGCCAGTGTGTCAGGCTCTGGCGGAAATCGATGTATCCGGCCACTTCGTCCATCGTCTTGTCGGCCGTGGTCTTATCCGGATCGCCGTTGAGATAGCGGTTCCAGGCCTTGCCTCCGAAGTGCTGGTAGTCGACGCCCATGGTCAGGCGGTTGCCCGTGAAGAGCGACGCGCTCTGATACCACGATACACCCAGCATCCTGTCGCGGGAATTGAAGCGGTAATCGAGCGGTTCGGCACCGGGCGAATAGCCATCGTTGATCTTGTGGCGGCCCCAGTTGTAGAAAAAGCTCAAGGCTCCGGAGGTCTTTCCGTAGTCGTTGCGCAGCGCGAACGAAGTCATGCCGCGGGTGATGTGCTGTTTGTTGTCGAGAATGGGCGCCGACACGGCTCCCGGGTTCTGAGCGTTGAAATGCGTGAGGTTCACGTCGGCGTAGACGTCCCACTCCTTCGTAATCTGGTAGCCCAGTTTGGCATAGCCTCCATACTGCTCGAATCCCATATCCTTACGGTGTCCGTCGGTGCGGTTGTACGATCCGGTGACCGTGCTGGTGAAACGCCCGTATTTCAGCTGGTTCGTGGCTTCGGTCTCCAACGTGTTGTAGGAGCCGTAACCGGCGTGGACATTGGTTTTCACGCCGTCTTCGACCATTTTTCGCGTCACGATATTGATTACGCCGCCCATGGCGTTCGAACCGTACAACACCGAAGCAGGGCCGCGCACGACTTCGACCCGGTCGGCCAGCATCGACTGGTAGGCATCGGCAATGGGATGCCCCATCAACCCCATGTACTGGGGATGGCCGTCGATCAGCACCAGCAGACCCGTCGTGGGACCTCCGCCGACACCGCGCAGCGTCATCTGTCCGGCCGCGCCGCCTGAAACGCCGTAGCCCATGATGCCGCGTCCCGTAACGAACAGGCCCGGAATCTGCTCGGTCAGCGTCGGCAACAACGATGGGTGAAACCCGTTCTCGATCTTCTTACGGTCGACGACGGAGATGGTCATCGGCAAATGCCGGATGTCGGTTTCATGCCGGGTTCCCGTAACCACGATCTCTCCGATGGGATAGGTTTTCTCTTTACGCATGCTGTCGGCGATCTCGGACCGCACAGCACACACGGGGGCGATGCTGCCGCATAGCAGCAGGGCAAACAATCTAAACTTCATTTTCTTGCATTATGTTTTACTCGGATACTTATTCCATCTCTTTGCAACGCATATGTGGCGACATGATTTTGTCCCTCCCCAATTCTTGTTCCAAATCCGCCGCCAGAGCAAAGGAAAGTGTAAATTCCGGATACGAGCCTGGAACAGACGGTCGTCTTCCTGTTTCGGCGCGTTTCTTGTTCTGAACCGGACAAAGCGCTCATTATGGAAAACACCCGGCAACCGATCCCACTTAGGATCCGGCAGTACCTGCGCGATGCCGTCGGACGCATGCACCCTTCCGTCTCGTTCGTCTCCTGCATCGGCGTCCTGCTGGCTTATCTGACAGGCGTCTACATAACAGGATCGCTGCACGAGGCATCGCGCTGGATGGGGGCCATGCTGGCCTGTACGTCACTGGTAGTCGTTCTGCAATCGCACAGTTACAAGGAGTCGCTGCGTGCCGGATGGACCAGGGTGCTGGGGACTTTCCTCGGGGCGCTTATTGCCTACATATACCTCGAGAACTGGCCCTTTTCGATCGTAGGAATGCTCGCCTCGGTCTTCGTGCTGGAGATGCTCTGCATGCTGGTCGGAATCTATCAGAACAACCGCATCGCCACCATCACGCTGCTCATCATCCTGCTCGTCTCGCAGATGACGCCCCACGTCTCGCCGGCCGTAAACTGCCTGCTACGATTTACCGAATCGGTCGTCGGCGTCGGGGTGGGCGTTGCACTGTTGTGGGTACTCGAACGGTGGAAACGATGGCTCGAACCGCCCCAAAATACGAACATACATTCCGATAAAAACATGAATATGGACACGATGCCCTTGCGCTGGGGCCATTTCAGAGTGCTTATCGTCGCTTCGCTCGGACAGATAACCGGAGCGGGTCTGGCGACGTTGGTCGGCGTCATCCTGCCGATGATCCAGATTTTCCGACATCCCGAACTTACGTCTCTTCAGCAGGGACTTGTGGCTGCGACCAGCCTCGTCGGAATCATGGTCGGTTCGGTGCTGTTCGGACAATGGAGCGATAAAAAGGGGTACCTGTTCTTCTTTCGTTTCTGCCCTGCACTCATTCTCGCGGCCTCACTGTTTGCCTTTTTTACAGCCAATCTCTTCGGCCTGGTCGCAGGGCTGTTTTTTATGGGACTGGGTATCGGCGGCGGTTACAGCCTCGATTCGGACTATATTTCCGAGATCATGCCCCGGCGGTGGAAACTGCTGATGGTAGGCGTGGCGAAAGCCGCTTCGTCGTTGGGCAGCATCGCGGCAGCGGGCATCTGTTTCTTCCTGCTCCGGGAGTGGAACGATCCGCATCTCTGGAATCGTCTGCTGCTGCTTATCGCAGTCATGGCGGTCATCATGCTGCTCTGCCGCATCCGCTTCGAACAAAGTCCCGGATGGCTCATCGCCCACGGCCGCATACCTGAAGCCGAGAAGGCGGTGCGTTATTTTCTGGGGCCGGACGTGGAGATCGGCGAAATCCGCAATCGGCCGAAGAAAACGGAAATGCCGAAAGTCGCATGGAGCGACCTTTTTAAATCAGGTCAGGTAAAGAAAGTGGTGTTCAGCGGCATCCCCTGGGCCTGTGAGGGATTGGGTGTTTACGGCATCGGGGTATTCCTGCCCGTGCTGGTCATGGCGCTGGGACTGGAAACGGGTTCCGAATCGGCCTTTTCCAGAATCACCGATTCGGTACTGCTGACCACCTGGATCAACCTTTTCATCCTGCCGGGATTCGTCCTGGGCCTGTTGCTCGTCAACCGTTGGTACCATGTGCGGACCCAGACCTGGGGCTTTATTCTCTGCGCAGCGGGCATGGGCATCCTGCTGGCGGCCTACCAGCTCCATTGGCCGGTCTGGATTGCTGTGGCCGGGTTCATGCTATTCGAGTTGTTTCTCAATGCCGGCCCCCACCTGATGACTTTCATCATCCCGCCTCAAATTTATTCCGTCGCCGAACGCGGTTCGGGAGCGGGATTGGCCGCAGCTTTCGGCAAACTGGGAGCCGTCGTGGGCGTCGTCTTCATTCCGGTGCTGCTCAAATGGGGCGGAGCTTCGCTGGTGCTTTGGGTGACAATCGGCGTACTGCTCGCCGGAGCCCTGGTTACGGCTGTTGTCGGCCGGGAGGTGCTTCCCGACCAAGGCCGGTCGGTACGTCCGGAAATCCGGCGCGACTGACCGTCAGAGAGCATATTCCTTCTTCAGCGCACGTTTCATCCGCAGTTCGCAAGGTTGTTCCAGTCCGCAGTCTTCCAGCAGAGCCAGATCGGCAAATACATGCCGTGTGTTACCGTCGGCTACGATCCGCCCCTCTTTCATCACAATGGTGCGGTCGCAAAGGTCGAGCACCATCTCCATGTCGTGCGTAGCGATTAGCGTCGTATGGCTGAAACGGCGGATCAGGTCGATGATCTGCCGCCGGGCGCGGGGGTCGAGATTCGAAGTAGGCTCGTCCATGACGAGTACCGACGGCTCCATCGAAAGTACCGTGGCGATTGCAACGCGCTTCTTCTGGCCGCCCGAAAGCTGGAAAGGAGACGACTTGCGCAGATGCAGCGCACCGACGGCATCAAGCGCCTCCGTGACACGGCGTTCGATCTCTTCGGATTCGAGTCGCATGTTCGAGGGGCCGAAGGCCACGTCTTCTTCGACAGTGGGCATGAAGAGCTGATTGTCCGAATCCTGAAACACCAGTCCCACCGACTGTCGCACCAGCGGCAGCGTCCTGCGCGTGAGCTTGATCCCACCCATGACCACCACCCCCTGCGAGGGCGTCAGCAATCCGTTGGTGTGCAGCAACAGGGTCGATTTCCCGGCTCCGTTCGCCCCCACCAAGGCGACCTTCTCCCCGTGCGTGATGCAGAACGAGACGCCGCAGAGCGCTTCATAACCGTTGGGATAACGGTAATGCACATCGTCGAATTGGAGGTAATGGTGACTCATGACAGTAGCGTTGAAAGGGTCTCGACCGGATGGAACAGGCGCAGCAGAACGAGTGCCGCACACCATACGACAAGAAAAACCGTATCGCGCATTTTCCATACCGGATGTTCGGAAACATCCGCCGGAATCCGTCCCGTAAACCCACGTGCAAGCATGGCCCGGCTGATCAGCTCGGCCCGGTCGAAGGTGCGGATCAACAGTTGTCCGACGAGCGTTCCCCAGACTTTCAGCGGATAGGATCTGCGTCCGAAACTCCGCGCGTCGCGGGCCTGTTGCATGGCCATAGCCTCTTCGATCAACACATACAGGTAACGGTAAACGAAAAGCAACTGCGTAGTGAAAACGGCCGGTACGCCAAGCCGTTGCATACTCCGGCAAAGGCGGTAGTATCCGGTGCTGCCGATCAGGACGAGCAGTGCCTGTACCGACAACAGGCCGCGCAGGGTGATCGAGAGGAACGAGACCCAGCCTGCGGTGACGACCAGCGTGCCAATCCGGAAAACCGGTTCACGGTCGTACAGGAGGTTGAAGACACCGATAAAGGCGACGAACGGCAGGACGATGAGCGACCGCCGGAATACCGTTCCGTAACTTATATTGCCCATCGCACAGGTAATGATCGGAAAAACAAAAAACAACAACAGGTTCGGGAGCCGGACGAGCGGCACGGAGAGCATCGTTAAGAGGAAAACCAGCGTAACGAGCAGTTTGGCCCGTGTATCCGTACGATGGAGCGGACTCTGCATTCGCGCAGTCCGCTCCATCGCATCCAATGCACAAAGTACGTGCTGCAGCCTGTTTTTCATCCCTGCTTTTGTCCGGTGCGAAACAGGTAGGAAACGCCGAATACGGCCAGCAGAATAGCTCCGCTGCCTATAATCCCCGCAAATGTCGTGTTATAATCCGGTATCACGGCTGTTTTTTCCTGAATAGCGGCGGCCTTTCGGTGCAGGCCGTCGGGCACTGTTTCGAGTTCTGCCTGTCCCGTTGTTTTTTCAATCGACCACTCCAGCCCGTCGGGATCGGACGAGGCAATCCACGAGAACGACCCGCCGATCAGCAGCGCCGCCAGCGAGATCGCCGCAAGTACCTTTCCGAACCTCCGCTTTCCAGGAGTGCGTTCCCTACGGACACCATACAACAACTCGGGCTTGTATTTCTGTACCACGTAGATCACGGCAGCCGTGGCCAGCCCTTCGCCGACGCCGATAAACAGGTGGATCGGGAGCATGAACAGCAGGAACTGCCCCATAGGCAGCGCCGTAATACCCGAAGCTTCGGTTTCGATTGTCACAGCCAGTGCGCCCAGTTCGAGTCCGACCACCGAAGCGATCATCGACGCGGCCAAAATCCGTCCCGGCGATGCATTGCGTTTTATCAACGGCCTGAACAGCAACGGATAGGCCACAAGACACGACAATACGGCCATGTTGAGGATATTGGCCCCAAGGGCCATAAATCCGCCGTCGGCGAAAACAAGACACTGGAGCACCAGCACCGAAGCCAACGTAATCAGTGCCGCCCAAGGGCCCAATATCGCCGAAAGCAGGATACCCCCGACCAGGTGGCCGCTTGAACCCGTGCCCGGAATGGAGAAGTTTATCATCTGGGCGGCGAAGATGAACGCGCCCATCACCCCCATCAGCGGAACGATGTGTTCGTTCTGCCCGTCTGGTTCACGGCTATCGCTTCCCGTGTGCTTCACTTTCCAAATCGCCGCCCCGAGCAAGGCCAGCGATACGGCCCCCGTGACGGCAAATACCGGCGGAGATACCAGTGCGTCGGACATATGCATGATCTGTCGTTTTTCAGGTTTTCAGAATTGGTCCGCCCGGTCTATGCCGAACCGGGCGGCTATTTCTTTTTCGCACCGGGCTGCTGCATGGCCAGGTGCTTTTTGTTCTCCGGGTTCCAGTTCGAATGGTCGGGTTTCTCCTCGTCGTCGAACTTGATGAGCGGCAGCAGGAACAGCCATGTGGCGATACAGAACGGCCCTGTTAAGGTAGCGATACCCACGGGCGCCATCAGCATATACATGCCCGCCTGGATGAACACCGTGACCAAAATGCCCAGAATGGCCCACAAGGCCGAGCGGAAATTCGGTTTATAAAACACCGTAGCGAGCGCTATGGCCGTCAGCACGGGGCTGTAACCGTAAAGTCCGTCTGAAATATCCGAGCCCGAAGCCTTTAAAACGATGACCGTTAGCAGCGCCAGCGCCGAACCGATTGCAGCCCATAGCGCCGCCCAGCGGCTGCAGAGGAACAGTCCCACGAGAAAGCAGATGCCCGTCACCCAGGAGTTGATCAGGAAGACCTGCCCGATACCCTTGAGCCAGTAAACCAACAGATCGACGAAACGGATGCTTTCGAACGACGAGAACGCCGCCGGAAGCGCCGGATCGGCCATATGCGTCGTGGGAAGCCCATGCATGGCGCGCGCCGCCAACAGGAACATCCAGGTGCAGAAGACGAACGGGAAGGTGAACGAGTTGACTTTCCAGGGCGCCATCACATTGTTGAATCCCATGCGTACCCAGGTCGTAAGCGCCGAACAGAGCACTAACGCCAGCCACATCCAGACGGTGTTGCCCATGAAAGTAGGAAACGCACATCCCACCAGCACGCCGTTGAAGCCCCAAAGCCCCTGCTCGCCGTCCTTGGCGGGAAATCCGAGGATGTAACCCGTTATCGTCGAGACGCTCACGCCCAGCAGGGCGCCCCAGGCAACGAGTCCCTGGCCTTCGATGTACGCGCCCCAGAAAATGCCAACCATGAACAGCAACCCGGTCCATGCGCTGTTTTGAAACATCACCTGCCCGGTTCCACGAAGTAGAATTTTAATGAAGTCGAAGCCGCCGACGGCGTCTTGCGAAGAAGTAATTGTGTTTGCCATACGCTCAGAATTTGAATATTGATAAGGCTCCTACCGCCAGGGGAACTCTTCGGGCAAAGGTTTGCCCTTGACTTCCTGCCGAACCGAGGAACAGAATTCGCGGATGAGTTTCTTCACGGGCGCCGTCTCCTCGCCTAAAACTTTATAAAGCAGCCCTGCTTCGTTCGGCAGGCGCGTAATACCGGCGGCCAGCCGGCGATCGCGGTCGATGAATGCCTGCGTCCGTTCATAGATGCTGTCGGCATGTTCCGGAGGCGTCAGTACGATCACATTGGCAAAAACGTCGTAACCGTTCATTGCGCCGAGCGTCGACGGCGGGTACATTTCGGGCCGAATGATGAATTTCTCGCGGAACAGTTGCTCCCCGTCGGGACGTTCGGCATGGGAGCAGACAGAAAGTATGTCGTACTGGAAAGTTTCGCCCCGGTCAAAATACTTGCGGCCGCTCATGTAAATTTCCGAATAGAACAACGTGGCCGACGGCGCGATGCGGATAGCCGTATCAGCGATGAACCGGGTGTGGCGGCACGGAATCGTCGGTTCGGGCAGATATTCCAGATAGGAGTCCTCTTCGAGTTCGATTACCTGTGTCAGTCCCGAATAGTTGTAGCGCATCTCGGCCAGCTTGGTCGCCGCCCCGGTCGAAATGTGGGCATAGGCACCTTCGCGGACGACGAAACGCTGTTCATAGCGATCGCCGTCCACGTTGGGGCCTCCCGAGGATAGGATGTAAACGCACGGCATCTCGGGCATGCCTTCATCGAAATAGAGTTCCTGCTGGACGATCAGCGGCGCATGCCTTTCCAAATCCCGCATGATCGACTTGCCGTCGTCATCGAGTTCGAATCCCAGGAAAAGATACCCCATCTTGCCCGGAGTGCCCACAGGCATCGCCTTCGGCTCTTCGAGATAGGGACTCATCTCTTTGGCTGCTGCAAAATTCATTGTACGGTGCTGGTTACGGGTTCCGAAACTTCCTGTTTATTTTTGTCAATGTCGAAAAGCGCCATCCGGCGGATCAGAGCGATCAGTTCGTCGATCCCCTCCCCCGTCATACAGTTGGTGAATACGAAGGGCTTGCCCGGGCGCATCAGCTCGGAATCGCGCCGCATCACTTCGAGGTCGGCATGGACATAAGGGGCCAAATCGGTCTTGTTGATGACCAGAATATCGGACTGGGAGATGCCCGGCCCGTCCTTGCGGGGTATCTTGTCGCCTGCGGCCACATCGATCACGTAGATGAAGAAATCCACGAGCGCCGGGCTGAACGTGAGGGTCAGGTTGTCGCCGCCCGACTCGATCAGCACCACGTCGCCGTCCGGGAAGCGGGCTTCCATCTCCTCGACCGCCGCGATGTTCATCGAAGGGTCTTCGCGTACGGCGGTATGCGGGCACGCGCCGGTTTCAACGCCGATGATCCGCTCCTCGACAAGGATGCCCTTCAGCATTTTACGCACATGCTTGGCATCCTCCGTGGTCACTACGTCATTGGTGATTACCAGCACTTTATAGCCCATATCCAGAAGCCGCGGGGTAATCGCTTCGATCAGCGCTGTTTTGCCGGAGCCTACGGGGCCGCCGATTCCGATTCTGCAAGTTGTATTGTTGCTCATAATTTTATCTTTCTGTTTTTACATTCGTTTATCCCGGGATGGCAGCGCAAATCCGGCTCCAACGAACCAGTCTGCCACCGCCCTTAAATAAGGCTTCTTAAGCCTTAATTCATAAACATGCGTTTGGTACCTTTTTCGTGCAGCGAGGCGAGGATGTCGATTTGCGGCACGAAGGTGTACATATCGTCGAAATCCATGTCAATCACCTTGTTATAGAGTTCGCCGAGGCTTTCAGCGGCCCCGAACAAAATGCGCTGCGTGTCGTAATGCGATACGCGCACGCAGCGAAGAGCCGCGCTGACAACCATGTTGACCACACCATACTGGTGGGAGCAGAACAGTTCTTTTTCCGGAATTCCGCAGGCTGCGAATACGATGCCCTGCGCCACGGGATAGGTGCCGGGCGTGCGGTCGTCGGCAATGTCGCCGAGCCACAGCGCTACGGTTTCATCTGAAAAGATATGTTTCGACAGTTCAGCCAGTTTCTTACCCATGCGCCGGGTCATTAACCGAGCCTCGGCATTCATTTTACAGAGTATGACCTGACGGTCGGCGTTGAGGATACCCTCGTAATGACCGAGATTGTAACTGCGAAAAGCGTGCAATGCCGCGACTCCGTCGGTAAAGGCGGCCTGCCGGGCAATATCCTGCGTATATTTTTCGAGCGTCGCGGCATCGTGCACCAATCCCTCTTCGGCAGCTGTTTCCAGTCCGTTGGAGAAGGAGAAGGTTCCGACCGGAAAGGCCGAGTCGGTAAATTCGAGCAGCCGCATGACAATTGTCGCGTTGTCGGTCATAAGAGCCGGTTTAATGCGCATGCGCATGTTCATAATGGTGATGTACGTCGCTGTCGGGGCCCGTGCCACCGAACAAACGCCGGATTTCGTGGGGAGCCAGGTAGGGAATGACCTCCGAACCGGGCTGGAACGAATAGGTTACATTCTCGATGTGATGTGTACGCATCACACTGTCCATCACCTTTTTGTCCACCGTCAACGGAACGTATACCTTTGTTCCCTTCACCACGGCCGGCCAATGCTGGTTGCCGATGGCATGGCCGAGTTCCACCGAAATATGGATGATCGTTTCGGGTTTCTCGCGGGCCAGCGCAGAGAGGTCTGCTACCAGCACGTCGTTGAGCCGGATGCGAACGGCCACAATCTTATGTTGTTCGGGCAGGTATTCGATAATATCGCCGTCGAGCATCTGCGAATGGCGTTTCAGCGCCACGGCATATTCGTTCGCATGATCGCTGCTGATTACGAAGCGGCTTTTCTGGGCTGTCCACTGATCGAGGTCGATGTATTCGATTTCGGCATTTTGCGATTTCTTCACCCATTCGGGAGTTTGAAGATTACCTATGATTTCCGTATATATTTTCATCGGATTATTATTTAGTTGGTTTTTAATTTCCGGGAGCATGCCGTAGGGTATGCTCCCGGAAATCGAAAGGTCGGTTAGCTGAACCAGAGCAACTGGCTCAGGGGGAATTTGTCTGCAGGCTTGACATAAGCACGGATATCGTTGACCAGCACGTCAAAGGTCTCTGGATTGACATCGATCTTCGGCACACCGCCGTTGCGCACCATGTCGAACTTGGTCAGTTGGCGGGTGCGGCGCACGGGCTTTACCATGCGTTGCAGGCAGAGTCGGTCCTTGATGCCGCTCTGGAAAGCCGCATTGGAGACGAACGACAGGCAGCTTTCGGGCATTGCCTTGCCAAAACCGCCGTACATCGGACGGTAGTAGCATGGCTGAGGCGTCGGGAGCGATGCGTTGGGGTCGCCCATGTTCGCCCAGTTGATCATGCCGCCCTTAATGACCAGCTTCGGTTTGGCGCCGAAGAACTGCGGCTCCCAGAGCACGAGATCGGCGCATTTACCTTTCTCGACCGATCCGAGGTAGTCGGAAACGCCGAACGTGATGGCCGGGTTGATCGTGATCTTGGCGATGTAGCGCAGCACGCGGAAGTTGTCGTTCCCGTCGGCATCCTCGGCGAGCTTGCCGCAGGCGTTTTTCATGAACGACGCCATCTGGAACGTGCGCATGAACGATTCGCCGATACGGCCCATGGCCTGCGAGTCGGACGAAACCATCGACAGGACACCCAGATCATGCAGCACATTCTCCGCTGCCTGCGTTTCGGGACGCACACGGCTCTCGGCGAAGGCCACATCCGACGGAATCTTCGGATTGAGGTTGTGGCAGACCATGATCATGTCGAACAGTTCAGCCTGGGAGTTGATGCCGAACGGCAGTGTCGGGTTGGTCGACGAGGGCAATACGTAGGGCATCGACGCCACTTTCAGCAGGTCGGGGGCGTGTCCGCCGCCGGCGCCTTCGGTGTGGTAGGTATGGATCGTGCGGCCGTCCATGGCGGCGATCGTATCCTCGACATAACCGCTTTCATTAAGCGTGTCGGTATGAATAGCTACCTGCACGTCGAAACGATCGGCGACGCCCAGCGCGGCGCGGATCGCAGCAGGGGTCGAGCCCCAGTCCTCGTGGATCTTCAGACCGCAGGCGCCGGCTTCGATCTGCTCTTCGAGCGGTTGGTTCATCGAGCAGTTGCCCTTGCCCAGCAGACCGACGTTGATGGGAAGACCCTCGACCGATTCGAGCATATGCTCGATGTTCCAGCGGCCGGAGGTAATGGTGGTTCCGTTACTGCCGTCCGAGGGGCCGATGCCGCCGCCGAAAACGGTCGTGATGCCGTTGCTCAGGCAAGCATAAGCCTGCTGCGGGGAGATCATGTGCACGTGGCCGTCGATGCCGGCCGCCGTCAGGATCAGGTGTTCGCCCGAAATGGCGTCGGTCGCAGCGCTGGTCACCAAATCGGGATGCACGCCGTGCATGATATTGGGGTTGCCCGATTTGCCGACGCCCGCGATCTTGCCGTTCTTGATGCCCACGTCGGCCTTCACCACGCCCAGTTTGGCGTCGATGACCGTGACGTTGGTGATGACCAGATCGAGCGAGCCTTCCTCCGAAGTCATCGTATTCGCAAGACCCATACCGTCGCGGAGGGTTTTGCCGCCTCCGTAGACGACTTCGTCGCCGTATTCGCGCAGGTCCTTTTCGATTTCAACGTACAGATCGGTATCGCCCAGCCGGATTTTATCGCCGACGGTCGGACCGAACAGGTTGTTGTATTCTTGACGTGAAATTGTTGCCATATCCTCTATTTTTTGGTGTTGTTACTCTGTTTCAAAGCGGCCTCGGCATCACTCTCCGGAATGCTTTTGAAACCTCTCTTCCGGGCTTTGGCCACGGCTTTGATGCGCGCCGGGAAATAGGTGGGAGCATCTTCCTCGCCGGTGTAGCCCATCACCAGACCGTTGAAACCGATCACGCGACGCTTGCCCGAATAGGCGACGACTTCGACCTCCTTCTGGTCGCCCGGCTCGAAACGGATGGCGGTCGTGGCGGGAATGTTCAGGTGGCAGCCGAACGCGGCTTCACGGTCGAATTCCAGGTAGCGATTGACTTCGAAGAAATGGAAATGCGAACCGACCTGGATGGGACGGTCGCCGGTATTGCGCACGACCAGCTTTACGGTTTTACGCCCGATGTTGTACTCGATCGGGTCGCTCATCAGAATTTCGCCTCCGACAATGACGGGCTGTGCAGGTTTAAACCCCGGTTTATTCGGATAGAGACTCGCCGCCTGTGCCTGATTGTTCGCAGGGGCGGGATTTGTTGTACTCATAAATTCGCTTGTTTAAAATTACTTAATCGGATGGTGGATGCTCACCAGACGGGAACCGTCGGTAAACACGGCTTCGACCTGCAACAGGTCGATCATATCGGCGACGCCCTCCATAACGTCGCTTTTCTTCAGTACGCTGGCCGCTCCTTTCATAACCTCTTCTACGGTTTTGCCTTCACGCGCTCCCTCCAGTGCCGTGGACGTAATATAGGCTACGGCCTCCGGATAATTCAGTTTCAGCCCTTTCTTCATGCGCCGTTCGGCAACCATACCGAGTGAAAGCAGCATCAACTTGTCAATCTCTTTCGGTGTCAAGTGCATAGTAAATGATTTTTATAGTTAATCCGGCTCCGCATCCCCGAAGGCCATCTCGTAGCCCACCGGAGCAGCAGTTCGCCGATACTGTTATGGGAGGTTCCAAATAGGATGCCAAAGCTTGACCTGAAATATTTGACAAAAAGCCCGAAAGCCGGTGGCATTAAATTTGCCCGGAGAAAATTCCGAATGGTAGAATCAACTAAAAATGTGAGAATTATGTTCAAAGCAATGATTATTGCAGGTTTCGGTGGCTTTATCGGCACATGCCTGCGCTTTCTGACAGGGAAACTGGCCCATGTCATCACGGTTTCGGCTTTTCCCTGGGGCACGTTCGCCGTCAATATAATCGGCAGTTTCGTGATCGGCATCTTCTTCGGCCTGGCCGAGAAAACCCATGTTATCTCCCCATCGATGAACGTCTTCCTGATCACCGGCTTCTGCGGCGGATTCACCACCTTCTCGTCGTTCGCCGATGACATGTACCTGCTCCTGCAGCAGAAACACTGGCTCTATTTCGGTCTCTACGTCGGATTGAGTTTTATTCTGGGATTGATATTGGTATGGCTGGGTCGCTCGCTGATAAAGGCGATATAGTGTACTCAATACAATAAAAAGCTCCCCGAAAATACTTGGTTCTCGGGGCGCTTTTTAATATCTTCATTCCCATATTTTCCACTTATATCTTGCAATAAAATTGAGGCATAAATCATTATTCGCCAAGCAATATCGATAAAGACAGCGGGCATATAGGTATTTATATACCTATATGCCCGCTGTCTTACAAACGACCAAATTGGAAAAAACTCATTCCCGGTCGCAGCTTGCACCTACATTCAATCCATCACCCAATAAAATATTCAATAATATACTCGATTTCCACATTGCCTGCATGGAATATATAATGTTGAATACATGTCAATTAGGTGGTATTTTATTAAAAAAACTGCAATTTATTTTGCAATGACATAATGACATGATAATGTTGTATATTTGTATTGGTAATAGATTCTTTCTGGACAATTAGGGCAAAAAATCAGTTTTGTATCCAATTTGTAACCAGCACGGCTCGAGAATCTGTTAAGTATTTGACTTACATAGATTTAGGTGTGATAGGCTCACACTCCTCCCTCTCCGCTGAAAGTCGATGCCGCCATCGGCAAAAACAAAACAAACCCCGCCAAAAAGTTTTTCGGCGGGGTTTTATTATGCGGGAATATTACAGGCGGAAGGGCTTGTGCCCCGGCCCGGACGCACGTCCCGCGCATCGGATTCCACTTCACTTCGAACGGTACTTTTTCAGCAAGCCAATCCGGTCGGGCATATCCGCCTCTTTCATCTTGCGAATCAGGGCGACCAACTGCATGGAATCGACCTCCAGCCCCATCATGCGGATGTAGACTGCCTTTACACCCTCCGATTCGTACAGCCGGTCGAATCTCCGAAACCAGCCCGGCCGTATGAGTTGCGGCTTGTAATCGCCGCGGAGCAGCAGGCGCACCCAGTACTGGCCCCGGAAGTAGAAGTCGTCCACATAACGTATGGCCTCCCATTCGATTTGCTCACGAATCGTAAACGGTTCGGTAATGCCGTGCGCGGTAAGGACGACATACGGGCGGCGGTCGAACAGCGAACACATACCGTACAGCAGGGCGAAGACCGCCGTTATCACGAGGCACCACCCCAGAACGACATCGCGGACATAGTACAAAACAAGGCCGCCGGCTATACCCGCAAGGAGTCCTGCGACAGTGATACACACCGACTTCTTCCTGGATTTATGAATTATCATCCTCATCCTCAACCACATTTTCATTTCGAAATCGTGCAAATTTGCCTCCAAAGGCATAAAAATTGAAACCCCGGATAAGAAAAAAACGTTGCGGCATGCACTATTGTAAAGAGCCGGATGGCAAAAAAGAAGGCACAAATAACAAATTGATTCTATAATTTAAAAACCGATTGAAAAATGTTGGAATATGAAATTTGGGGAAATACGGTCCAGACATGGATTGTTTCCATACTTATCGTCGCAGGGGCGTTCGTCGTCGTAAAACTGCTCTCCCTGTTGGGCCGGAAGGTCATAAGGCCGTTTATCGACCGCACGGACAACCGGGTGGACAACATTATCTACTACTCCCTCGAAGCACCCCTGAAATTCGCCGTAATGCTGCTGGGCATCTGGATTGCCATTCACCGGCTGGTCTATCCCGACAACTTGGTGAAGTACGTCGACAACGCCTACCGCATACTGATTATACTGGACATAACCTGGGTTCTCGCCCGCCTTTCCACGGCCTTGCTCCAACAATATTGGGGACAGAGATCGGACGGTCATGCGGTGAAAATGATGCCGGTGGTCAGGCGGACGCTCCTGGTTCTGATTTGGGTTATCGGCCTGGTGACGGCCTTGAGCAACGTAGGCGTCGACATCAATGCGTTATGGGGCACGCTGGGCATCGGCGGTATCGCCTTCGCCCTGGCCGCACAGGATACCGTGAAAAACATCTTCGGCGCATTCACCATCTTTACGGACAAGCCCTTCGGCATCGGCGACACGATTAACGTGAACGGCCTGGAGGGGACGGTCATCGACGTGGGCATGCGTAGCACGAGGATACTGGGTTACGACCGGCGCATCACGAGCTATCCCAACTACAAGATTACGGATGCCTCCATCGTCAACATCTCTTCGGAACCGATGCGGCGGGCCATGGTGAAACTGGGGCTGACGTACGACACGGGAGCAGAAAAGATGAAAGAGGCGCTGGATATATTGAGAGCCATCCCGGCAAAGGTCAAGGACGTTTCCGGGAATCCGTCGGACACCACAGCCTACTTTTCGGACTACACCGATTCGGCGCTGGTCATCACGTTCTACTACTACATCGAGAAACAGGGCGACATTCTGAAAGTGACGTCGGACGTGAATCTGGAGATACTGGACTCTTTCGCCAAGGCGGGACTCGAATTCGCATTCCCCACCCGTACGCTGCTCCTGCACCGGGACGAAAACGGCAAAAACGGCAGCGAACCGGCCGCAGCCGGCAAAACGCAAATTCCGAATTCCTGAAAATATTTCCCATGAAAACTCTGAAGAATCATCCCGCGGCCGACCGGCTGGATTCGTTCGACCAATATCCCTGTTATTACGGAACCGATTTGGAACTGGCATACACTCCTCAACGCTCCGTCTTTACGCTGTGGGCGCCCACAGCCGACAAAGCCCGGCTGAATCTCTACGCTTCGGGCGACGGCGGCGAGGCAGAGGAGCGGCTGGAGATGGAGCCCTCCGACAACGGCACGTGGCGCATCGCCCTGGAGCACGATTTGAAAGGGACTTTCTACACCTTTCAAATCGAACAAGCGGGAAACTGGCTGGATGAAACACCCGGCATCTGGGCCAGGGCTGTCGGCATAAACGGCGACCGGGCGGCCGTAATCGACCGGAGCGAAACCAATCCGGAAGGCTGGGAGTCGGATCGCGCGCCCGAATTGAAGATGTATTCCGACATCATTCTCTACGAACTGCACCACCGCGATTTCAGCATCGCCCCGGATTCCGGAATCGAAAACAAAGGCAAGTTCCTCGCCCTGACCGAAACCGGCACCAAGACTCCCGAAGGGGAGGCATCCGGTCTGGATCACCTCAAAGAACTGGGTGTAACACATATACACATCCTCCCCTCCTTCGATTACGCAACAGTGGACGAAGCGAGGCTGTCGGACAAAACCTACAATTGGGGATACGACCCGAAGAACTACAACGTTCCGGAAGGCAGTTACTCCACCGATCCCGCCGACCCCGCGGCACGCATCCGGGAGTTCAAACAGATGGTGCAAAGCCTGCACCGGAACGGCATGCGCATCGTTCTCGACGTCGTCTACAACCACACGGCCTCGGTCGAACATTCGAATTTCACCCTTACCGTTCCCCGCTACTTTTACCGCCAGAATGCCGACGGCTCCTACTCGGACGCCTCGGGCTGCGGCAACGAAACGGCCTCAGAGCGCGAAATGGTGCGGCACTACATCGTCGAATCCGTCAAGTTCTGGGCGCAGGAATACCATATCGACGGTTTCCGGTTCGACCTGATGGGAATACACGACATCGAAACGATGAACAGGATCCGGGAAGAACTGTCGAAAATCGACCCGACCATTTTCATCTACGGCGAGGGTTGGCTTGCGGCCGACTCTCCCCTGCCGCCGGAAAAACGGGCCGTACGGGATCATGTCGGACAGATGGAGGGTATCGCCGTTTTCTGCGACGATTTCCGCGACGCCGTGCGCGGCAGCACGTTCGAGGAACACGCCTGCGGATACGCTTCGGGGAATATCGCCGGACACTACGAACCCGTAAAATTCGGGGTCGTCGGCGCCACACAGCATCCGCAGGTAGATTATAACGGGCTCCTGTACAGTTCCGTACCGTATGCGGCCGCCCCTTCCCAGGCGGTTAATTTCGTGGCCAGCCACGACGGCTACACGGTAATCGACAAACTGAAACTGTCCGTCACGGGCGACCGTGCCCAAGACGAGCTGCTCCCTATCGACAAGCTGATACACACCATCCTGCTCACAGCGCAGGGGGTGCCGTTCATCCGTGCCGGCGAGGAGATGATGCAGGACAAACAGGGCGAGCCGAACAGTTTCCGTTCGCCCGACGCCGTCAACCGGATCGACTGGTCGCTGAAAGCCAAAAACCGCGAACTGTTCGACTATATCCGGCAACTGATTGCCCTGCGGAAAGCGCATCCGGCCTTCCGCATCCCGACGGCAGAGGGACTGCGGCAGTGGCTCCGTTTTCTCGACACGGGCGACTCCGGCATAATCGCCTATACATTGGGCGAATATGCGAACGGCGATGCGTGGAAAGAGATTCTGGTGGCCTATAACGGAAACCGCCGGGAGGCCGAATTCCAGCTTCCCGAAGCAGACCGTGTCGTAATTTGCCGCGACGGGCGAATCGACCCCGACAGCCGCGAACGCCTCTCCGGAGGAGTTGTCCGGATAGCCCCCTCATCGGCTATTATCGCATACAGCGAATAATTTCCGGCAGTCCATCCTCCGGGGTACAAATTTTGTATTATATTGATTGTCAACCAAAATTATAAAAGATATGTATTTCTTATGGTATTTACTCATTGGCCTGGCGGCCGGATGGATCGCCAGCCTGATTTTCAAGGGCAGCGGCTCCGGATTGCTGGTCAATCTGATCGTCGGTCTCATCGGCGGCATTCTGGGCGGCTGGCTCGTTTCTCTGTTAGGATGGGTGCCGACAGGCACATGGGGAACTTTCCTCTCCTCGGTCATCGGCGCTATCGTACTGCTGTGGATCGTATCGCTGTTTACACGGCACAAACCTGCTAAAACAATGTAATTATGGAAAAGTATTCGACAAAAGAGAACGAAACGTACCGCGAACACGCGGAGAAAGCGGTTCACAAGGTGGAAGAGCACGGCCAGCAGGCAAAGCACCATCTGCAGGAAAACATGCAGAAGCTGAAGGATGACGCCCAGGAGGCGGCCATCGAGGCGCGGAACGAAGCCAGGACGGGCGTTCACAAAATGGCCGGCAAGATCGAAGAGGCCGGCACGAAAGTCAAAAATGCGACCAAAGAGGGCCTGACCAAAGCCGCGCACAAGGTAAACGAGACGGCCACGCAGGCAACAAACCGGATTAAGGAAAAAGTATGACCCGGCGAGCCGAAAACAGGAAAGGGAAGTCTTCAGACTTCCCTTTTTTATTTTCACTGCGGTACGTTCAAGCCGGTACGACTATGCCCGGATCGGCAGCGGCCTCGTGCATGAAATCGCATCGCACGGGTTCGCTGTAGAGCTCCTGCTCCGGATACGGCTTGAGCAATGCGGCGATTTGCCTGTCGGACAACTCCGGATTCAACCAGCGCTCCTCGTCGTCGGGACGGAGGATTACCGGCATCCGGCAATTGGCATTGTCGACGTAGCGCATCAACGGGTTGGCTTCGGTAGTGATTATCGAAAAAGTCATCGTCAATGCCGCGGTCGCACTGCAATACCAGCAATCGAAAATCCCGGCCAACGAAATGAGAGGCCGCTCTTTCAGCGTCACGTACAAGGGGATTTTCCGATTCTGTTCATGGCGCCACCCATAAAATCCGCTGACGGGCACCAGGCAGCGTCGCTGACGAATCGGAACCCGGAACGAGGCGTTTTCGAAAATGGTTTCCGCACGGGCATTGACCGTCTGGTTACGGAGCGTCACGGTATCCTCCGTCTTTCGTATCCAATAGGGAATCAATCCCCAACTGGCATACTGTATCTGTTCGTCCCGGGTCAGAATCGGATACGGGAGGTGCGAAAATGCGCAGACACGGCAAGGCGGGCGGAAATTTCGGTTCAGATCGGCCTTGCGGCCGAAATGCCGGGCGAGCTCATCAGGCCCGGCAGCAAGAAAAATATGATAACACATGGCATGATACGATTACAATTCGGGCCGGCACGGCCCGCTGGAAACATAAAAACGCAGGGAGCATGACGACGGCCGCCCCCTGCGTTTTTCACACGGCGAAAACTATTTCGTAGCTTTCGTAAAGTTGCCATCCTTATCGAAATCGAGCACCGTCTTGTCGGCAAGCCCTGCTTTGTAACCGTCGGCAGTCGTCTCCACCATAACAATCCGCTGACCGGGGTAGTTATTACCCGCATAGGTCTTGACTTTGGCCGGAATCACCGACATGGGAACCGAACCGTTCTTCATGATAATCTGCGAGCAATCACCGCTGCCGCCCTCGAAGGAGACCTGGTTGCCGCTGTTGAAATAGACGGTGTACTTGTCCCACGACGCCTCACGATCCATCTCCACGGACTTCACCTTCTCACCGGGGAAATTTTTCTGAATGAACTCCTGCGAGTTTTTCGGCAGTTTACCGAAATCAACCTTTTGAGGAGCAGCACTTACGGCAAAAGCAAATACCGCAGCCGCGACGAGTAAAAGAATTTTTTTCATAATATAAAGAATTTAAGTGATGAATGATACCGGAATACCTGCAAATGGTATTCCATTGAGGTTGAAATTGTTAAAAAAATATTTTCCATACTGACTATCAATTTTTTTCAGTTCCGCCGCATGCCCCAATCCGGCCTGCCGGACGGTACAAACAGGCGCCAAAGGCCGCTTTACAGGGCTGCACCCGTAAACAACTTGAGGATATAGCCGATCAGGAAGCTGATTCCGGCGATGCCGAAACTCAACAGGGCCATTTCGAAAAAACGCTGCCTGAAACTCTCCCGCCGGACGACGGCATAATAATAATTGAACAGGGCAATCACGCTCAAGGCCGCCAGGAGCATGACCCCCAACGCCGCAAGCGCACTCGAAAAGAGCAGATAAGGAAGTATCAGAATGGCGACCGTTACCAGATAAGCGATTCCGGTGCAGACCGCAGCCCGCAGCGGATGTTTCTCGCGGCCTTTTTCCGACTTGGTGGCAAGGTATTCGGAGGCCGCCATCGAGAGGGCCGCGGCAATACCCGTGATTCCGCCCGTCAGCGCGACCAGCCGCGGCTCGTTCAGCGCCAGTGTAAAACCGGCCAGCGCTCCCGTGAACTCGACCAACGCGTCATTCAACCCCAGGACGACCGAGCTTATGTAACACAACCGCATTCCGCCGGCCAAGGTCGTCAGCTCCTCGCTGTGCCGCCGCTCCTCCAGCGCTATGCGCACGAACTCTTCGCGTTCGGGATAGAGCGCATAGTTCGCCTCCGCACCTCTTTCGCACTGCTCCATCCGCCGCACCACAAAAGCCGGCCCCAGCACCCTGACCATTCCCACATACCAGAAAACCCGTTTCGAATCGGGAGCCACCGTACGTCCCGTACGGCTTTTGAGCACCTCGCAATGCCGTCTTTCGTCGTGCATGATACGCAGCAGAGTCCGCCGGCGAACCGGATCTTTTTCCAGTCCGGCCAGCCGGCGGTAGACTTCGCACAAGGTAGTCTCGTCCCGTTGAAGGGTCAAAAGGTTTTTCGTCATCGCAGTCCTATTTGTATGGTAATTTCACCCGAAGCCGCCGAAACCGGGGAGTGGCGGGCGTCACAGTCCGGGAGCCGCAAAAAATCTGCCGAAACGGCGTCCGAACCTCCGCAGGAAGAATGTTTTACCTCAACGCACGAGGTGCGAAAAAAAATCCATCCACCCCTTACTGCGTGTTTTGCAGGAATATCCATCCTCCCGCTTTTTCAATCCATCCAAAAGTATTTTTCATGGCATAAATGATGCACGCAACTGCATCGAAAAGGGTGCCGGACGACAAATATGAACATATACCTTAATATAAATAGCAACAACGGTTTAACCGAGTATTAACTTAATTAATCATTACATCAACCATGAAAAAAAAGTACTTTTTCACCGCATTCGCTGCGGTTTTGCTTTTCGCAGGGCTCGCCTTTACCGCCTGTGACGACGACGACGACAACAACGCCCCCGGCACAAAGCCGACAATCAAGTTCGAGAACGTAATCCCGACGAAGAATTACGTCCAGAGCGGCACGTTCGCCTCCGTCGCCCCCGGAGCCACGACTTCGTTCACATTCCATGCGGCCAAAGGGCAGCGCCTGATGTTCGCCACCATGTATTCCTATTCCAACGACCTGTTCTTCGCTCCGGAGAATCCGGGTATCGAACTCTTCAATGATGCGGGTGTTCCCTATACCGGCATCATAACCGATGCCGTGAAACTGTGGGACAACGGCACCCGCGTCAACGAGCAGCCCGGCCCCAACGTCAACCATCCGGGCGTAGCCCAGGCCGGCGTGGTAAGCGAAGTGAACGGTACGGACACGGAAGGCCACACCTATCCGAAGGCTTCGACCCTGCTTCAGGTCAACCTGACTTTCGACGCCGTGCAGTCGCAGTTTACCTGTACGATTTCCAACATCTCGAACGGCACATCGAACGAGACTCCGTTCTCGGGCGGCGTGTTCGTCGTATCGAACCTGCTCGACGGCAAACTGGTAATGGAGAAGCCGTTCTTCAGCGTCGACCAGAAATCGGGCGTTGAACTGACCAAACTGGCCGAAGCCGGCGATGTCGCTCCCCTGCAATCGCTTGTCGCCGACCAGACGGGCATCATCACCACGCTGCACGGTGCCATCGTAGTGGTTTACACGGGCAACACCAACCCGATCTACCAGTTGGGACAGAAAGACGCACAGCTCGGCCTGGCAGCGCTCGCACAGCGCGGCGACCCGGCACCTTTGCGCACATCGCTCGAAAAAGTCCCGCAGGTACGCAAAATCTACACGATTACGGATACCGTCCTGCCGGGCAAGAGCATGGAATGCACCTATGAGGCTGCGGCCAACGAGAAAGTGGCCTTCGCCACGATGTTCGGCTATTCGAACGACTGGTTCTTCGCCAATGGCCCCGAACTCAATGCCCTGACCAAAGGCAACGTAACGAGCAAGACCGTCCTGCTGGACGACGGCACGGCCGTAAGCCAGTATCCCGGTGCCGGTAACGCCCAGTTCTTGTTCGGCGGAACGCTGATGCCGGAAGACAAGGCCATCAGCGCTGTCGGCGACACCTTCCCGGTTCCCGCCGTCGACGGAATCGTCAAGATAACAATCTATTAAAGATTGTCGTGTGTGTTAATTGCGCCCGGAGCAGGAAACTGCTCCGGTTTTTAAACTCTGCAAAATCATGAAAAACAACAAATCACAGGAAGGCAACGCGACCGTTGCCGTAGAAAAAAAGACCTCCAAAGTACCCTCGATGATCTACCTGGGCGCCGGCTTGAGCGCATTGGCGGCTTCGGTCTGCATGATGTTGCGCGGCCGTAAATCCACAGCGCTGCTCGTCGGCCAATGGGCCGCCCCGCTGCTGATAATGGGACTTTACAACAAGATTGTCAAGACCGAGGGGCACGACTGACCCGTCGCAATCAGACAAAACAAACCGAATCATTAAAAATCACGATTATGGACAAGACCAACCAAATGCACGGCGAAAGCCGTGACAACCGAAACGACACACAGACAGGCCCGATGAAAAACGGCAACACGAACAACCTCGACCCCCGCAGCCACGGCCGCGACAACAGCGGCATGCACGCGGGCGGCACCGAAGGAAGTTCCTACCGCCAGCAGCAACAGCCGGGCCATACGGAACAATACGGCTCGAAGAAAGGTTCGTACTGGGAGGAAAAAGGCTCCGACCGGGAACAGAGCATCGGAAGCCGCATGAACGAAGAAAGTATGAATAAAAAGCAGCAGGACCGGCAGCAGTACGGGCAACAGGGCCAGAACGAGTCCCGCGACACCGGCGACAGCACGGCAGACGGAAAAGAAAAAGAGTCCGCCTATGCCGGCCTCCCGAAACAGCGTTGATTCCGTCCTCTGCATAAGGAGCGGCCCGGCAAGGCCGCTCCTTCGGAATAAAAACACGAACCAAGTATCACCTTAAAACGACAAATGTATGTTTTACCACTCCAAAGAACTCCAGTTCAAGGCACGGGTATCGAAACCCGATCCCCGTTTCGCACGGCTGCTGCTCGAACAATTCGGCGGCGGCAACGGCGAACTGAAAGCTGCGATGCAGTACTTCGTGCAGGCGTTCGCCTGCCACAACCCCTATCCGGACAAATACGACATGCTGATGGATATCGCCACCGAGGAGCTGGGACACCTCGAAATCGTCGGTGCCACCATCCAGATGCTGCTCGCAGGCGTCAACGGCAACCTGAAAGATGCGGCCCAGCGCAGCGACGTCTTCGGACAAACCGTTTCGAAGGACGACTTCATCCACGCGGCCTTTTCGGTCAATCCGCAATTCGGCGTACTGACGGGCGGCGGGCCGCGCCTTACCGACAGCAACGGCGTCCCGTGGCAGGGCTCCTATGTCAATGCCAACAGCGACCTGACGGTCGATTTGCGTTCGGACATCGCCGCCGAATCGCGCGCCAAAATCGTTTACGAATACCTGATGCAATTCACCGACGACAAGGATGTGCTGGCCACGCTCAATTTCCTGATGACACGCGAAGTGGCGCATTTCCAGCAATTCGAAGCGGCTCTGGGCACCATCCAGCCCAATTTCCCGCCGGGAGTGCTCCAAAGCGATCCCCGCTACAGCAACATCTACTCCAATCATTCGATGGGAGAGGATGCCCGCGGGCCGTGGAACGAAGGCGAAAGCACCGGGCTGGGCGAAGAGTGGCTGTACGTCGAGAACCCGCGCGAGCAGGTGATTGAAACCGACGGCCTCACACGGCTCAAACCCCAGGGGACTCCCCGCACCGAAGCTTCGGTGCGCAGCGCGGACAAGAAACTCGGCAAGCAACGCAGCGACGAAATCCGCAAAGCCACACCGGAGAAGAACCTCCAGTGGAGCGAGTACGATTCGCAAAGCATCGAGACGTCCCGCCGCCAGCCGGTCGAACAGAACTAAATATCCCGCCGGCACGCAGGGTGAGAACGCTCCGGAATTTCCGCCGGAGCGTTCTTCCTGTTTTGCATGCGCTTTGCAACAAAACACCGCAAACATCAAACATATATCGGCTTTATGAAAAACGGAGTAATGATGCAGTATTTCGAATGGAATCTGCCCAATGACGGTAAATTGTGGACACAGCTCAAAGAGGACGCCAAACACCTGCACGACATCGGTGTCACCTCCATCTGGACGCCGCCGGCCTACAAGGCCGACGAACAGCAGGACGAGGGATACGCCGTTTACGACCTGTACGATCTGGGCGAGTTCGACCAGAAGGGAACCGTCCGCACCAAATACGGAACGCGGCACGAGCTGGAAGAGGCGATAGCGGCGCTGCATGACAACGGAATTTCGGTCTATCTCGACACGGTGATGAACCAGAAGACCGGTGCCGACTATACCGAAAAATTCATGGCCTGCGAGGTCAATCCCGAAAACCGCGAGCAGGTAATCGGCGCTCCCGTCGAAGTCGAAGGCTGGACGGGATACACCTTTCCGGGACGCGGCGACACGTATTCTCCCTTCAAATGGCACTGGTACCACTTTTCGGGAACCGACCAGGTTTACGAAACCGGCAAGCGGGCCATCTACCTCATCCAGGGCGAAGGCAAAAAGTGGAGCGAAGGAGTCGACAGCGAGAACGGGAATTACGACTTCCTGATTTTCAACGACGTGGATTTCGACCATCCCGAAGTCATCGAAGAGATGAAGCGCTGGGGCGTATGGATATCCCAGACGCTGAATGCCGACGGCATGCGTCTCGATGCGCTCAAACACATCAAGAACAGTTTTATCGCCGACTTCATGCACAGCGTCCGGGCTTCCCGGGGCAAGGAGTTTTACGCCGTCGGCGAATACTGGAGCGGCGACTTCGAGTCGCTGGAAGCCTATCTCGACGCCGTAGACCACCAAATCGATTTGTTCGATGCACCTCTCCATTTCAAACTTTTCACTGCTTCGCAGCAGGGGCGCGATTTCGACATGCGGACGCTGCTCGCAGACACGCTCGTGCAGAAATACCCCACGCTCGCCGTGACGTTCGTGGACAACCACGATTCGCAGCGCGGCAGTTCGCTCGAATCGCAGGTCAAATCGTGGTTCAAACCGCTGGCGTACGGTCTGATTCTGCTCATGAAAGAGGGTTATCCCTGCATCTTCTACGGCGACTATTACAGCATGAAAGGCGAAGCGTCGCCCCACCGTCCTGTCCTCGACATCCTGCTCGACGCACGCCGCTCGCGGGCATTCGGCGAACAGACCGACTATTTCGACCATCCCAACACGGTGGGGTTCACCCGCGCAGGCGACGATAAGCATCCGGATTCCGGGCTGGCGCTGCTCCTTTCCAACGGTGAAGACGGTGAAAAGGTGATGTCCGTAGGCGTAACGCATGCGAATGAGACGTGGCATGAAATCACGGGAAGCTATGACGACGAAATAGTCATCGGAGACGACGGCAAGGCCCTTTTCAAAGTACACGGGGGAAAATTGGCCGTCTGGGTCAAAAAATAATGCGCTCCTTATAGCCGGAACAGTCGAATGAATGCCTTGGAAGAGTGGAATGGTATACGTTTTGTATTCTTTCCGAACAACGCCGCATATTGCGTCAATAGTGCAGCGTTACAAACTTGCTTTCGGTCGAAAAGAAATTATTTTCGGCACGAACGACAGCACAATGTCAAACTAAATTCTTTATCTGTCATGAAAGAGTCAACGAACAAGACCGCCGGCCGCACACAGACCGGACAAAACAAATCGGCGACGAAATCGTCCCGTACAACCACCTCGCACGCCAGCTCGGCCAGCCGGGGAACCGCCAAAAGCCAGTCGTCCGCTACGGGCCGCGTTTCGCGCAGCAACAATCCCGAAGGACACAACCAGTACACCAAAAAATCGCAGGGCAATTGCTAACGGTGCAATTTATCTTTCGATAGCGTGTCGCAAGGGACTGTCTGACAAGTTTCAGACAGTCCCCCGTTTTTTATCCGGCCCTTGTCGGACAAAGAAAGCCCGGTTAGCGTCCCGCAGCAACTGGGGACACGCTCCGGGCTCGTGCGGCTCCATTCCGATTCCTTGTCGTGCAGGGCAGGCATTCGGGCTGCCGGACACTTCCGGCAGGATGCGGACGCCTCAATGCGTACCTTTCGGCGGCACCGTCCGCGTTACGAGTGAAACGAACCACAAAAGTACGATTGCACCGATAACCGATGTCAGCAGGCTCCCGACGGAACCCACCGGAACCCATCCGACAAGCGAGACCAACCACCCGCCCAATATGCCGCCGACAAGTCCGACGACGAGATTGACTACGAGGCCCGATCCGCGTCCCCGGACAATCTTGCTCGCAATCCATCCGGCGAGAAGACCTATGATTAGATACCAGATAAACATGGCGCGACAACATTAATAGTACATGCCGGGCAGGATACAAATCTTATACCCGTTTCATCCGCCGGCCGTCAGCGCCCCGGACGCGGGCACCGATTTTGCACGAATGACATAAAACGGCAAAACAATGAAAAAGGCTTGGGCTTATATTCTTCCCACACTGCTCTGTTTCGTATTGGGGGGATTGGTCGGATGGTGGCAGAGCGATTCGATACGTGAATGGTATCCTTTTCTTATAAAACCCGCGCTGACTCCGCCCGATGCGGTATTCCCGGTTGCATGGAGTATCATCTACCTCTGCATGGGCGTCTCCGCGGGGCTGCTCCTGACCTCCGCCGCACCCTCGCGCCGGAAAGTCATGACCCTGTGGTTCGTCCAACTGGGATTCAATGTCCTGTGGAGCATCCTCTTCTTCGTATGCCGAAGCCCCCTGCTGGGTATGCTCGACATCGCGCTCCTGGACATCCTCGTCATTGCCTATATTGCGCAAAGCGGCAGGATACACACCGCGGCGGCGTGGCTCTTCGTCCCGTACCTTTGCTGGATTCTTTTCGCAACCTATCTCAACGCCTATATCCTCGCGGCCAACGGCACAGGGCTTTAACGCATTGTGGGGTCATCCGGCCGGCGCTGAAAAGGCCGGACTATTCAATCAGCAGATCTTCCACACGGACTTTGGGGACATAGTGCGTACCGTTTTCACGGTAGTAGGCATGGTCGTCGCCGGCGCCGATCTCCGTCAGCTCGATTTTCTCGATGCCCTTGCCGATGGCGAGAATCAGCAGCGGTTCCGCTTCCAGCCCGAACTCCCGCTTAATCCGCTCCTTGTCGAACGCCCCGATACAAATCCCGTTCAACCCGATTTCCGCCGCCTGCAGCAACATGCTCTGAACCGAAATGCCCAAATCGATATCGACATAACGGTTCTCTTCGACCGTCGAGCAGACAATGATGAACGCATTGGGCTCGGTACCCGGAAGGGGCAAATGTAATTGGGGTAACGCGCCTCCCAGACGGATATGCGCCAAAACCCGGGGAGCTTCGTCGGCAAGGACGGGACGGAACCGCAGCACCTGCTGGTTCCGCGCCGAGGGAATTTTGGTATTCACGCCGATAATCCGCCGGAGCTGATCCGCGCGCACGAGGAAGCGGGCGTCGTAACCGCGATGGCTCCGGTTTTTCAGCAGCAGCCTGTTCAGCGTCGCCGACGGCGTGCGATTCCGCGGGCCCGCTGCCGCCCGGGCCAGATACTCCTCCATTTTCCGTCCTAAATAGTCGTCTGCCATTTTTCAAGCGATTTATCCGGTGCAAAGATACGCAAATCTTTCATTTGCCTACTCCCGATTGCCCCCGCTTGCGTCCCGCCGCAGCGAATTTATCCCGGCAATCGCGTCCGTGGAACACCGGAACCCTCCCGAATACCCGGGCCAGCGAACGCTGCGGGACATGGCAGGTTACCCACAAACAGCTTTCAAATCCGACGGTGTCCCTGCCCATGCAAGACCTCAACCGGAATCATCTATCCGCCCGGCAACGAACCGCATCCGCAAACGGCGCACAGCATCTATCATCGCCACAACGCTCTGATTTCCAATGGCAAAAAAAAAAGACTTTTGCTTTGGCAAAAGTCTTTTCCCCGTCATCCGGAACCGTCAGAAAACGAACTTCTCGAGCTTCATCTCACCCAACTGGTGCAAGCGCGGCACCAGCGTCGTGAAGTGCGAGGCCTGCTCGTGGGCAGCCAGGGCCTTGGCGTCGCTCCACGTTTCGCAAATCATCAGCACGTCCTTGCGGGTCGAGCTTTCGAACAGGTCGTATGCAATACACCCCTCGTCCTTAAGCGAAGCCGCGACCAGCTCCTTTGCGGTGTTCATTATCTCCTCCCGGTTGGACTCCGTCGTCCGGATAAAAACATTCAATCGTATCATAAATCTATCTGTTTAGGTTTAGTTGTTCTTAACTGCCTCCACGGCCTTGTCGTAATCGGGTTCCTCGGTAATCTCCGGCACCAGTTCGGTGTAAACCACCTTTCCGGCCTTGTCAATCACTACCACTGCACGGGCGAGAAGCCCGGCCAGCGGGCCGTCGGACATCAGCACGCCGTAAGCCTTATCGAATCCCGACGTGCGGAAATCGGATGCGGGCACGACATTGTCGATTCCCTCCGTAGTACAGAAACGGGATTGTGCGAACGGCAGGTCCTTCGATACGGCCACGACGGTGGTGTCGGGCAGCGAAGAGGCCAGTTTGTTGAATTTGCGCACAGAGGTAGCGCAGACGCCCGTATCGAGGCTGGGAAATATGTTCAGCACCACGCGCCGGCCTTTCAGGCTGCCGAGCGTCAGCGGCGACAGATCGCTCTTTACCAATTCGAATTCGGGGGCCTGAACGCCTGTCTGGATGAATTCGCCGTCGATATGTACGGGCGAACCCTTGAAATTTGTCGTTGTCATCGTCGTTTATTTTAACTGTTATATCCTAAAACGTGCCGCCGCCGGGTTTATTGCCCGCAGGCTCACCCTGCGACAGACTGTATCCCGGACAGTATCACACAAATATAATTCCTTTTTTACAGCATACCAACGTCTGTTTCATATTCTTTTCAGGTTTACTTTCCAACTTTGCAGCGACATGACCGGAACAAGCATATTTTTTGTATTTTTGCCCGAAGCCGGAAAAACGCAAACAAACAGACAAGACCGACATGAAAAAAACACTCTTCCTGTTCCTGCTGACCTGCACCTGCACGCTCGCAGCGGCACAGGAGCGCTCGATGCTGAAACATACCGAAGTCACAGCGGCGGATTCGCTCGACGACGACAACCAACAGCCGGAACGCCTTCGCAACATGCCCAACCTCGAGGTAGGCAAAGGCATCACGTTCCGCCCCAAGAACAACTGGTTCTCGCTGACCATGCGCTTCCGCATGCAGAACATGGTGGGGTTATCGTTCGACGAAGATTTCACGCTCACGAAAACCGACGCCCAGGTAAAACGGCTCCGGCTGCGCTTCGACGGACATATTTACTCGCCGAAACTGGTTTACTCCGTACAGCTGGGTTTCACCTCCTACGATACCGATCCCCTGCCCAACGGCAACATGAACATCGTCCGTGACGCTATCGTCTACTACGTCCCGAGTCCCAAATGGAACATCGGGTTCGGACAAACCAAAATCAAGGCCAACCGGGCGCGCATCAACTCGTCGAGCGCCCTGCAGTTCGTAGACCGCAGCATCGTCAACAGCGAGTTCAACCTCGACCGCGACTTCGGCTTCTTCGGCGAATACAACATGCGCGGCGGCGAGGGCTTCAACCTGTCGGCCAAAGGCTCCGTGACACTGGGCGAGGGCCGCAACTGGGGCAGCTCGTCGAACGGGGGACTGGCCTACACGGGACGCCTGGAGCTCTACCCACTGGGGCGGTTCAAAGCCAAAGGCGACGTGCTGGAAGGGGACTTCGAGGGAGAGGAAAAAGTCAAGATACTGCTGGCCGGGGCCTACTCCTTCAACCACAAGGCCTCGCGCCTGAGCGGCCAGCGGGGCGCGTCCATGCCCGACGACGCCACGCGGAATATCGGCTCCTATTTCGCCGACTTCATTCTCAAATACCGCGGCTTCGCCTTCTACACCGATTTTATGGGACGCACGTGCCCCGACCCGCAGTTCGGCCCCGGCAAAAACGAATTCGTATACAGCGGATGCGGACTCAATGTCCAGACCAGCTACCTCTTCGACCGCAAATGGGAGTTGGCCCTGCGCAATTCAACACTCTTCCCGGAGAACGAAATTCAGGCCCTGACCGGCTACGTGCGCCGGAACCAGTCGACGTTGGGAATAACACGCTATATCATCGGCCACAGCCTGAAAGTTCAGGCCGACATGTCGTACCACTTTTACGACCGCGTGACGGCCCCCGTCGGCAAATCGCCGCAGGACGGTTGGGAAATCCGCTTCTCGCTGGAGCTGGGACTCTGACAAAAAACACCCGGGGCTGCCGCTCCGGGTGTTTTATTCAGAGGATTTTAAGTGCAATTCGGGCGCAGGCTTCGGCGTCGGCCAGCGCATGGTGGTGGTTGGCCAGGTCGAACCCGCAGGCGGCCGACACGGTATGAAGCTGGTGGTTGGGCAGCCGGCTGCCGAAAGTCCGGCGCGAAGCACGGCACGTGCAGTAAAACTGATAACCGGGATACGGCATGCCGTACAACTCGAAAACAGCCCGCAGGCACCCTTCGTCGAAAGGCGAATTATGGGCCACGAGCGGCAGGCCCTCGATACGGGGCGCAATCTGCTTCCACACCTCCGCAAAATCGGGGGCTTCGGCGGTATCTTCATAGGTAAGGCCGTGGATGGCCGTGGTGAAACGGCTGTAAAAATTGGGACGCGGGCGAATCAGGCTGTACAGGGTGTCGACCACTTCGCCGCCGCGGACAACGACGACACCTACCGAGCAGACGCTCGTACGCCGGCCGTTGGCCGTTTCGAAATCTATGGCTGCAAAATCTTTCATCGTTTTCAAGCTGGACACAGTTGCAAAGATAGGCATTTTCGCGGCCAGCCGTACCCGGGAAACGTAAAAAAATCCCGTTCATTGCGGACGGGACGGCGAAGTTTTGGGGCCGGCCGGCAACACGCCCCGCACAGGCGGTGTTCACGAAGGGCGTCGGGCGCTGCCCGGCACCCTCCCCGCTGTTTCGAAACGGCGACGGGCGTATGACGATACCGCAAGGGGCACATTCTGTCCTCCGACAGGATACAACGGATTGAAATTATGCTATCTTTGTATCCGGAGTAACAAACAAAACCACCGGATTATGAAACGCATACACCTGTTGATGCTGCTCGGGAGCGCACTCTTCGCTGCAGCGTCGCATGCCGCACCGCCCATCCGCTACGTAGACGCAACGACGCTGACCATTATCGGCAAAGCCCTGCCCACAGAACTCCCCTATAACCGCATCGACACGGCGCGGTTCCGGGTGCCGGCCAAAACCGTCGGCTTCTGCTACCATTCGACAGGACTGGCCGTCGTTTTCCGCACCGACAGCCGCACAATCTGCGCACGCTGGGAAACTTCGGGCAAAAACCCCGGCGCCAACATGACCGCCATCGCCCAGAAAGGACTCGACCTGTATATCCGCCGAGGCGGAGAATGGGTTTTCGCCGGAGTGGGAACGCCGAAGATAGACGGCAGGAACGACCGCCACGAAGCCACACTGGTCAGCACCCTGGAGGAGGGTGAAAAGGAGTGCCTGCTTTACCTGCCGCTCTACGACCAGCTGAAGCGCCTCGAAATCGGCGTCGACGGACAGAGCGACATCGCCCCGATGGAAAACCCGTTCCGCCACAGAATCGTAATCCACGGCTCGAGCATTACGCACGGCATAGCGGCCGGACGCGCCGGTATGTGTTACTCCTCCCGGCTCGGACGCGACCTGGGGCTTTACTTCATCAACCTCGGGTTCAGCGGACAATGCACCATGCAACCCGAGTTCGCCTCTTACCTGGCGCACGTCGAAGCCGACGCATTCATCCTGGACTGCTTCTCCAACCCCTCGGCCAAAACCATCGACGAGCGGTTCGACGCATTTGTGGATACCATCCGCAAGGCGCATCCCACTACCCCGCTGATTTTCCTGCAGACCATCCGCCGCGAAACCCGTAACTTCAGCACCAGAATCGAAAAGTTCGAAAGCGACAAAATGGCCGCAGCCGAGGCACGAATCCGCGAGCGCATGAAAACGGACAAACACATCTACTTCGTCGCTCCGGGCGACCTGCTGGGCGGCGACCACATCGCTACGACCGACGGCATCCACCCCACCGACCTCGGATTCACACGCATGCTCGAACGCATCGAGCCGCCGATTCGGAAAATCCTCAAAAAATACGGCATCCGGTAACCGCCCCGCCGGGTGCACACCGGGATACCCTGCAAAACGAACCGCCCGAACTTTCCAGTCCGGGCGGTTCGGCATATATATGCCTGCATACTTTACTCCCACTCGATCGTTGCGGGCGGTTTCGAGGAGATGTCGTAAACTACGCGGTTGACCCCCTTGACCTTGTTTATGATGTCGTTCGACACGTTGGCCAGGAATTCGTAGGGCAGGTGCACCCAGTCGGCGGTCATACCGTCCGTCGAGGCCACGGCCCGCAGGGCGACGCAGCTTTCGTAGGTACGCTCGTCGCCCATCACGCCCACGCTCTTCACGGGCAGCAGGATTGCGCCTGCCTGCCAGACCTTGTCGTAAAGGCCCGCGTCACGCAGGGCGTCGATATAGATCTTGTCGACGTTTTGCAGGATTTCGACCTTCTCGGGCGTGATGTCGCCGAGGATGCGAATCGCAAGGCCCGGGCCCGGGAAAGGATGGCGGCCGATCAGCTGGGCCGCAATACCGAGCGAGCGGCCCACGCGGCGCACTTCGTCCTTGAAGAGCAGGCGCAGCGGCTCGACAATCCGGAGATTCATCTTCTCGGGAAGTCCGCCGACATTGTGGTGCGACTTGATCGTCGCCGAAGGGCCGTTAACCGACACCGACTCGATGACGTCGGGATAAATCGTCCCCTGCGCCAGCCAGCGCACGTCCTCGATACGGACAGCCTCCTCGTTGAACACCTCGATGAAATCGCGGCCGATAATCTTGCGTTTGGTTTCCGGGTCGCTGACACCGGCCAAATCGCCCAGGAACTTGTCATGGGCCTTGACGCCCTTGACGTTCAGCCCCATGCCCTTGTACGACTCGAGCACATCCTCGAACTCGTCCTTGCGCAGCAGGCCCGAGTCCACGAAGATGCAGTAGAGGTTTTTGCCGATAGCCTTGTGCAGCAGCACGGCGGCCACGGTCGAATCCACGCCGCCGGAAAGGGCCAGCACGACTTTGTCATCGCCCAGCTTCTGCTGCAATTCGCGCACGGTAGCCTCCACGAAACTCTCCGACGTCCACTCCTGCCGGCAGCCGCAGATACCCGCGACGAAATTGCGGAGCAATTGCGTACCGTCGGTCGAGTGGTAAACCTCGGGATGGAACTGAATGCCCCACGTCTGTTCGTCCTCGATACGGAACGCCGCCACGCGCACATCTTCCGTGCTGGCGACGATTTTATAATTCGCAGGAACCGAGGTAATCGTGTCGCCGTGCGACATCCACACTTGCGTGGTTCGGGGCAGGCCCTGCATCAGCGGGTCATTGGCATCGCCCACGGAGAGCATCGCACGCCCGTATTCACGGCTGGGTGCGGGCTGCACCTCACCGCCGAAAGACGAGGCGAGGAACTGTGCGCCGTAGCAGACGCCCAGCAGGGGCAGTTTGCCCTTAATCGCCGTAAGGTCTGGATTGGGGGCATGCTCGTCCCGCACGGAGAAAGGGCTGCCCGAGAGAATCACACCCCTCACCGAAGCGTCCAGCGCCGGAATCTTGTTGAAAGGGTGGATTTCGCAATAGACATTCAGTTCCCGCACGCGCCGCGCAATGAGCTGCGTGTACTGCGAACCGAAGTCGAGGATCAGGATTTTTTCCATCTATTTTCGTTGTTTATTGTTTCTTTACCGGACGGTTGTAACATCCCGCAAGGTGCATTTCCGCGGCGAAAGCCTCATACCCAGTTTCGCGGATACGCTCGATACAGCCCCGGCGGTCGGAGCGGAACACGAGCCCGAATACCTTGGCAATAAAGTTGTTGAACTTTCCGCAGGCCTCCAGCGGCATCAACGTGCACTCGGCGCAACTCTGCCAGCCGTGTTCCCGGCAGCAGGAACGCACTTCGCACCACGAAGCCTTTTCATTGGCATGGCATCCCGGACAACTCCCCTTACGGAATTTCCGGCAGGTACCGCAGAAGAGCCCGCAGGCCGCGATTTCGGGATTCATCATTACCGCTCGCTGCTGTAATTGGGGGCTTCGCTGGTGATTGCCACGTCGTGCGGATGGCTCTCCTGCATACCCGAGGAGGTTATCCGGACGAAGCGGGCCTGCTGCAGGGCCCTGATGTCCTTTGCACCGCAGTAGAACATGCCGGCGCGGACGCCGCCCACGAGCTGGAAGACCGTTTCGCTCAAGGTACCCTTGAAAGGTACGCGGGCCACGATTCCCTCGGGTACGAGCTTGCTGAAATTGTTCTCGCAGCCCTTCTGGAAATAACGGTCGGCCGAACCGGCTTTCATCGCGTCGATGGAGCCCATGCCGCGGTAGGATTTGAATTTACGGCCGTTGTAGATAATCGTTTCGCCCGGAGCCTCTTCCGTACCGGCGAACATCGAACCGATCATCACGCAGTCGCCGCCCGCAGCCAGCGCCTTGACCATGTCGCCCGAATAGCGCAGTCCGCCGTCGGCAATAATAGGCACGCCCGTACCGGCAGCGGCCGACGCAGCGTCGAAAATCGCCGAAAGCTGGGGAACGCCCACGCCCGCAATAATGCGGGTGGTGCAAATCGAGCCCGGCCCGATGCCCACCTTCACGCCGTCGGCGCCGTTCTCGATCAGGAATTTCGCGGCTTCGGCCGTAGCGACGTTGCCAGCGACCACCTCCAGCGAGGGGTATGCCGCCTTGATTTCCCGGAGTTTGCGGGCAATCGCAATCGAATGTCCGTGCGCCGAGTCGAGCACCACGGCGTCCACATCCTCCTCGACCAGCGCCTTCACGCGCTCCAGCGCGTCGGGCGTGATTCCCACGCCCGCAGCGACGCGCAGACGCCCTTTGGCATCCTTGCAGGCATTGGGATGATCCTGTACCTTGGTGATGTCCTTATAAGTAATAAGCCCCACAAGATGGCCTTCGTCGTCCACCACAGGGAGCTTTTCGATTTTGCTGTTGAGCAGCACTTCCGATGCGTGCGAGAGTTCGGTGCTGTGCGTGGTGATGAGCCGGTCGCCGGGGGTCATCACCTCTTCGATGCGGCGCGACATGTCGCGCTGGAAACGCAAATCGCGGTTGGTGACGATACCGATCAGCTTCCGGTCGGCATCCACGACCGGGATACCGCCGATCTTGTTCTCTTTCATCAGGTTGAGCGCATCGCCGACCGTATGGTCTTTCGAGATGGTCACCGGGTCGTAAATCATACCGTTCTCCGCGCGCTTCACACGGCGCACGTGCGCGGCCTGCTCGGCGATGGACATGTTCTTGTGAATCACGCCGATTCCGCCTTCACGAGCCAGTGCGATAGCCATCGGCGCTTCGGTAACCGTGTCCATAGCAGCGGACACAATAGGGATGTTGAGTTTGATATTTCGCGAAAACCGGGTCTGGATACTGACCTCTCGCGGCAACACTTCCGAATAGGCGGGTACAAGCAGCACATCGTCGAACGTAAGTCCTTCGGGCTGAACCCTTTCGTTGATAAAAGACATAATGAACGTGGATTTTTGTTGCTCGCAAAAGTAATCATTTTTTTCGAAACGGCCTAAAATCCGGACCTTTCCGGTGATTTTTTTATCAACATTTTATCAAAGGACAAAAAAAGTCCGGAACGCAACGTTCCGGACATACATTCCGTAAAACAGAATCAGTACTGCTCTTTCTCGTTGGGGAAGTCGCAGTCCTTGACATCCTTGATATATTGCGTCACGGCGCCCGTCATCACCTCGTGCAGGTCGGCATAGCGGCGCAGGAAGCGGGGCGAAAACCCTTTGTTAATGCCCAGCATATCGTGAATCACCAACACCTGCCCGTCGCAGCCGTTGCCGGCGCCGATGCCGATCGTGGGAACCGGAATCTCCTGCGTCACGCGTGTGGCCAGCGCCGCCGGAATCTTTTCGAGCACGATGCCGAAGCACCCTGCGTCGCTCAAAAGGCGTGCGTCACGCACGAGTTTGGCGGCTTCGGCCTCCTCCTTGGCGCGGACGCTGTACGTACCGAATTTATGAATCGACTGGGGCGTCAGTCCGAGGTGTCCCATGACCGGAATGCCGGCCGAAAGAATCCGGTTGACCGATTCGAGAATCTCCTCGCCGCCCTCGATTTTCACGGCGTCGGCTTCGGTTTCTTTCATGATGCGAACAGCCGAGTCGAGCGCCACTTTGGAATTGCCCTGATAGGTTCCGAAAGGCAGGTCGACGACCACCAGAGCCCGGTTGACGGCGCGTACGACCGAGCGGGCGTGGTAAATCATCATATTGAGGGTAATGGGAAGCGTGGTTTCATAGCCGGCCATCACGTTGGCCGCCGAGTCGCCGACGAGAATCACGTCGATACCGGCGGCATCGACGATTTTCGCCATCGAATAATCGTACGAGGTCAGCATGGCAATCTTCTCGCCCCGCTGCTTCATCTCCGTCAGACGGTAGGTCGTCACAGCCCTGACAGTACTTTCTACAGACATAATTTTTAATATGAATCCGATGGATTATTCAACATTTTCAACTGTTCGCAAGGCTTCGGTACGGAACCCATCGGATTCGTATTGCGGCGCTGGTGCACCGGCTCCATATCGACAATCCCTCCAAACCTTCCTAAAAAAGGAAGACTTACGTTCGTTCACTTGTAAACCGGCGCAAAGATAGCGCAAGCCGGGCGCAAAGCCAAATTTATTTGTACTTTGCCGAAACGCAGCCTGCCGGGGCCGCTGCTTTCCCCGCAGTAAAGTCACCGTTTCGGCCGGAGCCGGCAGAAAAAACTCCACAGGACGACCCCGCCCGAAACCGACACGTTAATCGAATGTTTCGTCCCGGCCTGCGGAATCTCGATTGCGCCGTGGCACATATCCACGGCCTGCTGCCCCACTCCCATCACCTCGTTGCCGAACACCAGTGCGTATTTCACGCCCGGCTCGGCCCGGAACGCATCGAGCATCACGGCCCCTTCGACCTGCTCGACGGCATAGACCCGGTAGCCGTCGCCGCGCAGGCGGGCGATGCATTCCTCCGTCGTTTGATAATAAGTCCACGGCACGGTCAGCTCGGCGCCGAGCGCCGTCTTGTGGATGTCGCGGTTAGGCGGTGTGGCGGTTATGCCGCACAGGGCGATACGCTCCACGGCAAAGGCGTCGCCCGTACGGAAGAAAGCCCCCACGTTCTGCAGCGAACGGACGTTGTCCAGCACCACCGCAACGGGCATCTTCTCCATCGCGGCAAACTCCCCGGCCGTGGGTCGGCCGAGCTCTTCGTTGGTGATTTTGCGCATAAGTTCTCTATTAGTGCTGCAAAATTAGACATTTTTAAAATCTTTTCCCTACTTTTGTCAGTTGATTCAAAAATCATTTTATGAAACTATTTCGACTCGTTTTATCGTTGGCTTTCGTCGCTTCCGTCGCCGCAGGCCATGCGCAGGAAATCATAGTCGGGGCCGACTTCGATATGTATTTCGACAACAAGGAGTTCGGCAACAACACGTTCGCGGTGCCGGGGCTGGACATCGAGTCCGGCACCGACTTCGCAGCACGCCTGATTCCCAAAATCGGGGTGCGCTGGGAAGAAAAGAACACGCTGGTATTCGGCGTCGACATGCTCCAGAACTTCGGGGAGAAAAACTCCGGGTTCCTTTCCGACGTAAAACCCATCGTCTACTACCAGTTCCTCACCCCCAAGGTCAAAGCCGTGGCCGGTATCTTCACCCGCGACATGACCCACAGCGACGATTATTCGACGGCGTTTTTCACCGATTCCCACAAATTCATCCACAACCGCATGAACGGCGTGCTGGCGCAATACAACTCGGGGCCGTCGTATGTCGAGTTCATCTGCGACTGGGAGGGCATGTATTCGGAAAATTCGCGCGAAAAGTTCCGCATATTGAGTTCCGGACGCCATTACCTCAAATATTTCTATTACGGCTACAACTTCTCGATGTTCCACTTCGCGGGACAGAAAGGGGCGCAACTCGAGAACGTCGTGGACGCATTCCTGCTCAACCCGGCCGTGGGCGTGAAATTCAGCGCCTTTTTCGACTTCGACATCAGGCTGGGACTGTTGCAGTCGGCACAGCGCGACCGCAGTTTCGGACATTCGTGGGAAACGCCGCGCATGGGCGAGTTCGGCTTCAAGATGAGCCGCTGGGGCTTCACCCTCGACGAGCGGCTCTATTTCGGCAACAACCTGAACCCGTTCTTCGGGGGCCACACCATCGACAACGAAGACGGAACGACGACCTATATTCCCTACGGACGCGAACTGTACCCCGGAGAGAGTTTTTTCCGCACGGACAAGAACGTCTACAACCGGGCTTCGCTCTCCTACGCCAAGTGGTTTTTCAAGGATACGGTACGCGTCAAGGCCGAATTCGTAACCCATTACGACGGCACGGGGCTCGGCTCCCAACAGAAACTCGAAGTAGCCGTGCGGTTCTTAAAGACCGCATACAACAGCAAGAATCATAAAAAATAACAGATATGGCAAGCGAAACAAACGAAACACGGGAGAAGTCGCTGAACTTCCTCGAAGAAATCATCGAAGAGTCCATCGCAAAAGGCGAAACGCGCGTACAGACCCGTTTCCCGCCCGAGCCGAACGGCTACCTGCACATAGGCCACGCCAAGAGCATCTGCATCAACTTCGGGCTGGCGAAAAAATACGGCGGCAAATGCAACCTGCGCTTCGACGACACGAATCCGGTCAAGGAGGACGTAGAGTACGTCGACTCGATCAAACGCGACATCCGATGGCTCGGTTTCGACTGGGCCGTCGAGCGCTACGCGTCGGATTATTTCGACCAGCTCTACGACTGGGCCGTCGTCCTGATCAAAAAGGGGCTGGCCTACGTCGACGACCAGACGCAGGAGCAAATCCGCGAGAACCGCGGCACGGTATCCGTGCCGGGCACCCCGTCGCCGTGGCGCGACCGTTCGGTGGAGGAGAACCTCGACCTGTTCGTGCGCATGAAGAACGGCGAATTCCCCGACGGGGCGAAGGTGCTGCGCGCCAAAATCGACATGGCGCACCCCAACATGCTCTTCCGTGACCCGATTATGTACCGCATCATCCACGCCGAACACCACCGTACGGGCGACAAGTGGTGCATCTACCCGATGTACGACTACGCCCACGGCCAGAGCGACTCGATTGAAAAAATCACCCATTCGATATGCACGCTCGAATTCGACGTGCACCGCCCGCTCTACGACTGGTTCATCCAGGCGCTGGAGATTTTCCCCTCGCACCAATACGAATTCGCGCGCCTGAACCTCACCTACACGATGATGTCGAAGCGCAAACTACTGAAACTCGTCCAGGAAGGCGCCGTGATGGGCTGGGACGATCCCCGCATGCCGACAATCTGCGCCCTGCGCCGCAAAGGTTACACCCCGGCCTCGGTGCGCAACTTCGCCGAAATGGTGGGCGTGGCCAAGCGCGACAACGTAATCGACCTGGGCAAGCTGGAGTACTGCGTGCGCGAAGACCTGAACAAGGTCGCCGAACGCCGCATGGCCGTGCTGAATCCGCTCAAAGTGGTCATCACCAACTACGAGGAGGGCAAGACCGAAATGTTCACGGCAATCAACAATCCCGAAAACGAAGCGGCCGGCACCCGTCAGGTTCCGTTCTCGAAAGTGATTTACATCGAGCGCGACGACTTCATGGAGGAGCCCCCCAAGAAGTTCTTCCGCCTCGCGCCGGGCGGCGAAGTGCGCCTGCGCTATTCGTACCTTATCAAGTGCGAGGAGGTCGTAAAGGACGCCGAAGGCAACATCACCGAGCTGCGATGCACCTACGACCCGATGTCGGGCGAAGGCTCGTCGAGCGACGGCCGCCGCGTGAAAGGCGTCATCCACTGGGTTTCCGCCAAGGATGCCGTGGAGGCTGAAATCCGCCTGTTCAACCCGCTTTTCACCAAGGAGAATCCCGACGACGTCGAGGAGGGGCAGACCTGGGAAGACAACCTCAATCCCAATTCGATGGTCTGCATCAAAGGTTACCTCGAACCGTCGCTGCGCGATATTCCCGTCGGCCAGGCCGTGCAGTTCGAGCGTGTGGGCTACTTCTGCCCCGACACCGACTCGACGCCCGAACACCCGGTATTCAACCGCACGGTAACACTCAAGGATTCATGGGCCAAAATTAACAAATAGCAGGCTTCCGCCCTGCAAACAGGAACCGCCCCACCGGGGCGGTTTTTTGTTTTTCTCCAGAAGAGGCCACGCAGCCGGAAGCAAGACACGAATGCGTACGGGCGGCCTATGGTTCGGCAGGCGGCATTCCCGGGCGATACCGGCATTAAAAAGGGAGCTTTCATGAAAAAGCTCCCTTTTTATCCGGAGGCCTGTCACTTTACCGGTATGTAGATTTCGGTCTTCAGTTTCCCGGCGGGAACCCGGTCGGGATTATTGAGGTACTTCTCGAAACAGGGGCTGTCGCGCAGTTCGCACCCGCTGTCGGGCAGCCATTCGCGGCAGATTTTGCGATAGGCGCCACCCAGCCCCGAGTAGGGGCCCGTATAGGTGAAGACGGCATAGCGGCCTCCGCCGACCGTTTTCACGCCGACAGGCCCCGCAGCGACCGGGCCTTTCGGGACGACCAGACATACGTCGCAGCGCAGGTCGTCGGCTTTCGAAATATCGGGGTCGTTATGGTAGACGACGATATTTTCGATGCCTGCGGAAAAGAGTTTGTACTCCTTGACATACCGCCACAGGGCAGCGAAGCTGTCGCAGTAATCGACTTTACTGTAATTTCCCTGCGCACGGATATAGGCGACGGGCTTTTCGGGAATTTCCCGGATTTTGGGTTTCGACAACCGGACTTCGGCGGCCTGCGGCATGACTGTACTCATGGGCGGAAAGATTTTAGCGGTTCGGTACTCTGTGGGCGAGATGCCGAAAAACCGCCCGAAAGCCTTGGTCAGCGACGACGGGGCGTCGTAGCCCACGCGGTAGGCGATCTCCGAAACCGGCAGGTCGCTGTAACGCAGCAGCCGGGCCGCCGTTTCGATGCGCGTGCGGACAATGAACTCCCCGACGGGCTCGCCCAGGAACGCCGAAACGATACGGTGGAAATGGCAGGGCGAAAAGGAGGACACCTCGGCCAGCGTGCGCAGGTCGATATTCCCGTCCAGGTGGGTGCGGATGTATTCGACGACGACGTTGATACGCCGCTGGTAATCGTCTGTCGTGGCTGGTTTGTTCTTCATCTCGCAGCAAAGGTATCCCCTGCAAAATTAACGGACTTTTCCGATTTTGCGAATTTAACGGAATACCCTACATCATCCGCCCGAAAGTCCGCCGGCCGAAAAGGTAGCGAAGCAGGATGGAGCCCGGATAGATTTTGTCCGACGTGCGGACGACACGGCTCTGCCGGATGAAACGGCGCTTGCGGTTCATGGCGGGATGCCATTTCAGGAAATCCCGCCAGGCACGGAATACGGCCCGGAAATTATCGGCCCGTCCCTGCGCCAGATACGACAGCGCCGCCGCGAAATCCAACACGGGCCGCGTCGCAGCCACCACGACACGCTGCCACGAAGTCGAACATTTGTAAAGCATCGCCAGGTTATTGCGGTGGTTGTAAAAAACCTTGGCCGGGGAATCGGTGGTCAGGGTGCCGCCGCCGAGATGGTAGACCGTACTCTGCGGCACGACCCGTACCCGGTAGCCGGCGAGCTGCATGCGCCAGCAGAGGTCAATCTCCTCCATGTGGGCGAAGAAATCGGCGTCGAATCCACCCAATGCGTGGAAAACATCGGCCCGGCAGCAGAATGCGGCGCCGCTGACCCAGAAAACATCCCGGGCATCGTCGTACTGTCCCGTGTCGGTTTCGACACACTTCAGGATACGGCCGCGGCAAAAGGGATAGCCCAGGAAATCGATGAACCCGCCCGAGGCGCCCGCATATTCGAACTTCTCACGGTCGGCCCACGAAATCAGCTTCGGGGACACCACGGCCACATCGGGTTCCCGCTCAAGCACCTCGAGCAGCGGGGCGATCCACCCCGCAGGCGTTTCTACATCGGAGTTAAGCAGCAGGTAGTAATCGGCCTCGACCTGCGCCAAAGCACGGTTGTAACCGCCGGCAAACCCGTAGTTGGCATCCATACGCAGCACCGTGACGGAGGGAAACTCCGTCGCCAGCACCGACAGCGAATCGTCCGTCGACCCGTTGTCCGCAACCACGATTCCGACCCCTTCGGGGGCGTGTGCGACGACGCTGGGCAGGAAACGGCGCAGGTGCTCCGCACCGTTCCAGTTGAGTATGACGATTTTAGCGACCGACATTTGTGCGTTTGTGTTTCCAGCGGCGGTGCGACCACATCCACAGCTCAGGGCATTCGCAAATCATTGCCTCCAGCCGCCGGACGTAACGCTCCGTAATTTCGTATTCGGCGACCTGCTCCTCGCCGTCGTATATCGGTTCGAACGACATCTGGTAGCGTCCCCGCTGCAGGCGCTCCATCTTGACGAAATAGACCGGCAGGTGGCAGCGCAGCGCCAGTTTCTCCCCGCCGTCGAAGAAAATCGTGTCCTGGTTGAGGAAACGGAACCAGTGGCTGTCGGGACGGCGCGGCGGATTCTGGTCGGCGATAAGCCCCATCACGAGGTTCTTGCCGTCGACGCCGTGCTCCCGGTTACGCAGGTAAAAGCGCAGCGAATCCTTCATCGCCACGGTCATCGAATTCTCGTAGTTGCGCAGACGCTGGTAGAGGTGTTCCATCACTTTGCTGCGCAGCGGATGGTAAACGGCCACAAGCATCTGCGAGCGTTCGTAAAGCCCCCAGTAAGAGCAATATTCCCAGCAGCCGAAATGGGCCGTCATGGCAATCCAGTCGCGGCCGTGCACTTTTCGGTAATGTTCGTCGAACCCTTTCACCGTAAGCACCGTGCGGGCTTTCTCCTCGCCCATGTGGGCCATATTGACCGTATCGACGAATATTTCGGCCAGCGTACGGTAGAAATTGCGGCGGATAGCAATCCGCTCCCCCTCGCTCTTCCCGGGGAACGAATTCCGCAGGTTGGCGTCCACGACCTTCATGCGGTAACGCAGGCAGTAGTACAACAGGAAAAAGAGCAGGTTCTCGACGATGTAGTATTTGAACCAGTACGGCAATACGGCGAAAAAACGGGCTCCGAGCCATAAGGCCTCCAACCACACTCTCTGTACGAAATTCAGCTCTGCACGTTTCATCCGACAAATCGGTTACGGTTCGACGAAAAGTTTCACGTTATCCACCTTGGTGCGTATCCGCAGCCAGCGCGTCAACGTCGTCCGGTCGATCGAGTCGGTGGGAACCTTCGGCGTGACCACACAGACCAGGGTCGTATCCCGGGGCGTACCGGCGATGTCGAACGTAATGCCTTTCATCAGCGAAATGGCCTCGATGTTCTCCATCATGGCCCCCACTTCGCGCGAAATATCGTCCACCTCGACATTGGTGACGCGGTAGCGTTTGAGCTGGGTCGCCATCTCGCCGATCCGTTTGTTCTTCTCCTCCAGCAACTCGAGGTAACTCTGCTGCAGCGACGCCACGTCGATTTTGTCCGCCGTGTTGGCCTGCCGGACGACCAGTTCGGCCTTTTCGAGGCCGAAGCCCCGCATCTGGGCGCGGGCATTCTCGATGACCTCGTCGTCGAGCGGCTCGCCCACCAACAGCAGTTCGATCTGCGAGGGATGTCCGCGGTGCGCATAATGCTTGTTGCACTCAATCACACGCGTGTGCGGGAAGTTGAAAACCTGCGAAACATATTTGTCGGCCACGGCTTCGAACAGCGACACCCGCACCATATGAAATCCGATGATAACGCTCGGGATGAAGGTAACCAGCGTAATTGCCATCATCAGGCGTTTGACGTTGCGTTCGCGCACCTTATCCATAAAGGCCTTTTTCTCGTATTGGAGAAAACGCACCATGGCGTAGGTCGCCAGCGCGATGAACACCGAGTTGATGAAGAAGAGGTAGAACGCGCCGATGAAAAACTTTATCTGCCCGGTAGCCAGACCGAATCCCGCCGTGCAGAGGGGCGGAATCAGCGCCGTGGCAATCGCCACGCCCGGGATAACGGTCGAAGTCCGATCCTGCCGCGTCTGCGCCACGATGCCCGCCAGACCGCCGAACAGGGCAATCAGCACGTCGTAGGTCGTCGGTACGGTGCGGGCCAGCAGCTCGCTGCTGTTCGACGAAAGGGGCGACACGAGGAAATAGACCGTCGAAGTGATGATTGCCACGATGAACATCAGCGCGTAGTTGCGCAGCGACTTTTTCAGCAGTTCGAAATCGTTGATGCCCAGCGAAAGTCCGACGCCCATAATCGGCCCCATAATCGGGGAAATAAGCATGGCGCCGATAATCACGGCGGCCGAATTGACGTTCAGTCCCAGCGACGCAATCATCGTCGCGAAAATCAGCACCCACAGGTTGACCCCGCGGAATTCCACACCCTTGCTGATGGCAGCCACGACCTCGTCGCGCTGCGCCTTATCCTCGTCGAGGCTAAACCGCCCCTTGAGGAACTCGCGCATCTCCCCGACCCAGGCCGAGAAAGAGCGTTTTACCTTATGCGTATCGTTGTTGTTCTCCATAATCGTTATCCGTTACTCGTCGTCCGCCGGCATTTCCCGCTTGGATTTGGGTTTCCCGGCCAGCACGATCACGAATTCGCCTTTGGGCTCCGTCGTACGGAAATGCTCCAGCACTTCGGCGACGGTTCCGCGTACGGTTTGTTCGAATTTTTTGGTCAGTTCGCGCGACACCGACACCCGGCGCTGCGGCCCGAAAACTTCGGCAAACTGCTCGAGGCACTTCACGACCCGGTAGGGCGATTCGTAGAAAATCATCGTCCGCTCCTCGTCCGCCAGCGACTGCAACTGCTTCGCCCGGCCTTTTTTCTGGGGCAGGAAGCCCTCGAAACAAAACCGGTCGCAGGGAAAGCCGCTCTGCACCAAGGCCGGAACCAGCGCCGTGGCCCCGGGCAGGGTTTCGACCTCGATGCCCGCCTCGACGCAAGTCCGCACGAGCAGGAACCCCGGATCGGAAATGCCGGGTGTGCCGGCATCCGACACGAGGGCCGCATTGCGCCCGGCGGCAATCGATTCGGCCACCATCCTGACCGTGGCGTGCTCGTTGAACTTATGGTGCGAATGGAGTTTCTTCTCGATGCCGAGGTGTTTCAACAGGAACGAAGTCGTCCGCGTATCCTCCGCAAGGATAAAATCCACCTCGCGCAGGACATTGACCGCGCGGAGCGTAATATCGTCGAGGTTGCCGATCGGCGTGGGTACGATATAAAGCTTTGCCATGCAGCTATGCGAATTTGCGCTCGAGGAGCTCCATCAGGAATTTCGCGCCGTCGGAATTGGCGTTCCACGCATAGTTCTCGGCGATATAAATCATACAGTCGTCGAAATCGTCGAAAGCATTGAGCCTGTCGATCGCGGCATCATAGGCCGCAGCGTCGCCGCCGAACAAATCGCGAATCATCAGGAATTTGTCGTTGATGCCGATGGCACGGCGCAGGTCGGTGACATGCTCGCTGCGCCGCAGCTCGGATGCCACGTCGCGCGGCGGCGCAATCGTATCGGCCAGCGTCTGGACGTCGTGGTTGATCACGTCGCCCAGCACGGCGCCGGACACCTCCGTCTTTGCAAGGGAAATCTCCTCGAAATCCGGTTCGTCGGCATCGTCCGCCGCGGCAGGGTTTCCGGCACACAACATCGCGAACGGCGCTTCCATCGCTGCGGATGCTTCTTCCGCGACAGGCGCAGGCCCGGCAACCGGAGCTGCAACCGCCTCCGGTTCAGGCACAGCCGTCGTATTTGCAACACTCACATACTGCGGCTCCGCAATAGGGCTGCTCGCAACCGGTTTTTCGACCGGGGCGGATATTTTTCCAGCCGGAGCCGGTTTCGCAGCCGGGGTTTCCGGCCCATAGAGCGACATGATAACCCGCTGCTTATGGCGGTGACGAATAGTCTCCTCCTCCGGTCCGAACAGTGTCGGCGCTATCGTCCGGGGTTCGGCCGCAGTTTTTTCCGGTGCGGATTCGGCAGCCGTTTCCGGCCCGGCGCTGTCCGACGGTATCTCGGGTTCGGAAACAGGCTCGGAAGCCGATTCGGGAACCGATACAGCAGCAGGTTCGGAAGCGGGTTCGGGAACCGCATCCGGCCCGGTTTCCGGATTCGCAGGCTCCGCAGGGGCTGCAACAGGTTCCGCCTGCCCTGCCGGCTCCGGATGCTCCTCCTGTTCCGAATGTTCTTCGGGCTCCGGGTATTGTTCCGTTTCCGGCGTCGCGGCCTCCACGGCCGGCACTCCGATCTCTGCGGGCAACGTTTCGCCGGACGCAACGGATTGTCCGGATACTTCCGGCACGGCAAATTCATTCGGGGCAGGCATAAATCCGGGCTCCGGTTCGGGTGCAGACTCCGGTTCGGGTTCGGGCTCGGACTCGGGTTCAGGTTCGGATTCCAGTCCGGACTCCGGCTCCGATTCGGGTTCAGCTTCCAATTCGGGTTCCGGCTCCGGCACGGAAGAAAACTCCGGCCCCGGTTCGTCTGCGGACAGGGAATCGAAAGTAAGTGCCGCGCCCAGGTCTATGCTGACCGGCACTCCCACCGACACGGGTTCCACCCCGGCGTCATCTGCCGCCACGGCCTCCGTTTCGGCGCCGAAACGTACCGCCTCGTAAAGAGTCCGCAGTTTTTCAAGCACCAGATCTCGTTCGAGGGCACTTGCCTCCTGCCATGTATTCCAGCCTTCTATAATATCAGAGAGCTTCAGCAATTCGCTCCGCACGTATTTCAAATCCATACTCCGTACATTATTTTGCCTCCAAAGATAGGAAAAAATTTACGAACACACAGCGCAAATCCCGAGATAATATCAAGGGTGCCCGCAGCACCGCCCTGCCTCACGAAAAAGGCTGGCAATGCCAGCCTTTTATCCGTATTCGGGGAGCGGGTTATTCTCCGAAAATATGTTTAGCATAGTTATATCCGTATGCGTCATACAGCTTGACAAGGCGGCGGACACGGCGCAGGTAGTCGCCGTAATCCTTCCTGTCGAGGCTCCACCCCACCTCGGCCAGCGCACTCAAGCGCGGCAGAAGCATGTACTGCGCATGCGGCCACGTCGCGATATACTCGGTCCACAGGTTGGCCTGCACACCCAGGATATAGCCCTGTTCCTCGGGAGTCAGCTGTTCATACGGATCGAGCGCATATACCTTCTCGACGGGCAGGTAGCCTCCGATGGAGAGCGGCTCCCCGGCGGTGTCGCGCGTCTGGTAATAATCCAGGTAACAGTTCGTCGTGGGCGCCATGATGACGTAATTCCCCTGTTTCGCAGCCTTGATGCCGCCCTTGGCGCCGCGCCAGGACATGATGGTCGCCGTCGGGGTGACGTCGCCCTCGAGGATTTCGTCCCAGCCTATGAGGCGGCGTCCGTGGGCGTTCAGGAACTTTTCGACGCGCGCCGTGGCGTAATTCTGCAACTGGCGCGGACGCTTGAGGCGTTCGGCTTTCATACGGGCCTTGCAGTGCGGACACTTCTCCCACATCACCGTGGGGCATTCGTCGCCGCCGATATGAATGTACTCCGACGGAAACAGGGCCACGACCTCCTCGAGCACGCCCTCGATGAATTCGAACGTCGACTCCTTGCCGATGCAGAATACGCGGTCGTCGATATCCCACGTTTGGCGCACCTCATATTGCTCGCCCGTGCAGCCCAGCCACGGATAAGAGGCCAAAGCCCCCACGGCATGTCCGGGAAACTCGACCTCGGGAATCACCGTAATGAACCGTTTCGCGGCGTAATCCACGACATCGCGAATCTCGTCCTGCGTATAGAAGCCGCCGTAGGGCGTTTCGTCGTATTTGCAGTTCTCGTCGTACTCGCCGCCCGGATCGCGGCCGATAAGCGTCCGTCTGCGCACGGAGCCCACCTCGGTGAGCTTCGGGTATTTTTTGATTTCGATACGCCAGCCCTGGTCATCGGTAAGGTGCCAGTGGAACACGTCGAGTTTGTGCATGGCCATCAGGTCGATCGCCTCTTTCACCTCGTCGACCGTGAAGAAGTGGCGGCAGACGTCGAGCATCATGCCCCGGTACCCCAGGCACGGCTTGTCCTCGATCGTAACGACGGGTAATTCCACAGCCCGGACGTTCGTCACGTCGTACGCCGCCACGGGAATCAGCTGGCGCAGGGTCTGCACGGCGTAGAATGCCCCCTGCGCGCCGCCGGCGACGATATCCACACGCCCCGGGGCAACCTCCAGCCGGTAGGCGTCCGCCGGCATCGCCTCGTCGCGGACGATATTCACGGCTTCGGCAACGGGGATGTCGGCCTCCAGGACTTCCAGTCCCCTGCCGAAAACAGGCGTCAGCACTTCGTCGAGTGCGGCGGTCACATACGGCAGCCGCTCGTCGTCGAACAAGAGCGCCACCCGGGTCGAAACGGTCAGGGGGAACACACCTTGCCCCTCCGTAACGCGTTCGGGCTTCGGCACGACGGCGATTTCGGTGTCGGCGGGAATCACTTTACCGCAGCCGGACAGCGTGGAGCATAAAGCGAACAAGAGGAAAAGATTCTTCATATCAGGGTCGTTTTTCTTTGGGGATTCGCAACAACATCATCCGTAAAAATAGGGTAAAAAACGGACTTTACAAAATGTTCTTCCGGTTATTCGCAGGCCGAGGCGCCGAGCAGGCCCACATACTCGACCGACGAACAGCAGATATGAAGCCCTTCGAGGGTTTTCGCATACGGGAACCGTTTCAGTTGCTCGTACATCGCCTCCCGGAAAAACCCGAAGGCCTGGGCGATGCTTCCGCCGAAAACAATCGCCTCGGGATCGTAGGCGTAGAGCACCATCATCACCAACTGACCTATATGCCCGCCGAACTCGTGCCACAGCGCCAGCGCCCCGGGGTCGCCCGCCACGGCGCGCTCGTAAGCCTCCTTGCCGGTCGTGCCGTGTCCCACGAAGAAACGGCTGCTGCAATAATACTCGTAATCGCGGTCGAGGTAGGGAATACAGCCGATTTCCCCTGCGCCCGTATTGCGGCCGCAGTAGAGTTTTCCCCCGACCACCACGCCCGCACCCACACCCGTTCCGAGGGCAATGCACACCACGTCGCCGAATGCGCTGGCCTCACCGAAGCGGCAGACCCCCAGCGCAAAACAGTTGCAGTCGTTGTTGACGTGCACGGGCACGCTGAAACGCTTTTCGAGCAGTTCTTTGAGGTAGACCTCGCGCCACGAGGGGATTCCCACCACATCGTACACGATGCCCTTGTCCGCATCCACCACCGACGGCACGCCGATACCGATTCGCGAAACCTCGGGCGTCATGAGCGCCCCGATAAGCGATGCGATATGATCCACGACCTCCCCTTCGGGTCGGTCGGCTTTGCAGGGTTCGGAGAGCAGCCGCACGATGCGGCCGTTCTTCACCAGTCCGGCGCGCACGTTCGTGCCGCCCAAATCCACACCTATTCTCATAGCCCCGTCAATTGGTATTTCTGACTTTGGCAACCTTGCCGTCCCGGAACTCCACGTGGTCGACGATTCGGCCGTCGCGCTCGTGTATCCACGTCTCGAATCCGCGCTGCCCCTCGGTCAGCACCAGTATGCGCACACCCGGGCGCAGGTTGTTGTAGGTCGTATTGTCGCCCGAAAAACGACCGTAACCGAGAGCGATGCCCTTTTCGGCCACGACATAGTCGATGTCGTGGTCGTGGCCCACGAAAGTGCCCATCACATCGCCGCTTTCGACCATCGCCGCGAACATGCCGGGATTCAGCTCGCCCGGACACTCGTCCTCGGCGGCACGGCCGATGTGCGTGTTGTCGGGATTACGCCACGCCGCGACGTATTCGGGCAGGGCGATGTGGAAAAAGGCCAGCGCAGGAAGCGGCAGTCCGCCGTTGGCGGCGGTATAGGCCGCACTCCGGTCACGGTACCAGCGCACCTGCTCCTGCGTGAACCAGCCGTAACCGTCGATGGCCGGAACGGTCGAGTAATCGTGCGAATCGAGGCAGTAAAGCAGCGCCGCAGGCCTCTTCGCACCGCCGATTTCCAGCACCACGTCGGCCAGTTCGCCGTCGCCGTCCAGCGTATTGAGCGTCCCGGCATACGAGGTGACGATACGGCCGATTTCCGCCCGCGTGAGATCCTGCTCGGCGTCGTGGTTGCCCAGCACCACACAGAACGGCAGTTTCCGCTCCGCAACGGGGCCGAGCACTCGGTGCCAGGCGTCGGCCGCAGGCTTGCCCGTCACCACGTCGCCCGTGAAGACGACCAGGTCGGGGCGCTCCCCGTCGAGGATATAGCACATCTGTGCAATGGTTTTCTCCGCCTGCGCCTGCCGGTAGGGGGTTCCCAAATCGAGGTGCACATCGGTGAAGTGTGCGATTTTGAATTTCCCCTCCCCGTCGAAATGCAGCAAGGGGGATTGCGCCTGCGCCGAGCACCACAGGGCGACAGCGCACATGAATGTCGTTATCTTTTTCATAAACAGGTTGATTCGTCAGTTCAGTTTCACGCTTCCGCTCTTCTCCACGCGCACCGTGCGGCTCTCGCCGTCGCCCCACACGACCGTCAGGTCGAACGGCACATTGGTCGTAACGCTCACGGCGGGCACGTCGCCGGCCGAGGCGCGGGATTTGACTTTCAGCCCTACGACGCCGTCCGGGCCATAAGGATAGCGGTCGATGCCGTGGGCCTCGGTATGGGTAATGTCCCACACGATGCGGCCCTCGGAATAATCCGACTTCACGCCGAGGATGTATTCGATGAACACGGCGATGGGCGGCAGTCCCGTCCATCCCACGAAATCCTTGCGGGCCATGAATCCGGGCTCGATTTTCTCGGGGGCGTAATACTCCCAGAAAGTCCCTGTATTCTTCCACACCTCGAACACGGCGGCATAATGGTTTTCCGCCACTTCGCGGGCAAGGTCATGATACCCTTTGCGGTAGAGGCCGTCGATGACCATGTAATTCGCACCGGGCCATACCCCGCCCTGCCAGTAACGGCCCAGCGGGTTGTATTTGGGATGGTCGGCCGATAACGACGGCACGCGGTGCGGGCGGTCGAATTCGGTCGTGTCGTTCAGGTGGGCCACCAGGCGATCCATCCGCTCCTTGCCGAGCGCATCGGCCTGCAGGGCCCAGAAAGCGCCGATGCCCTTGGTCGCGCAAAGCGATCCGTCGCCGTAGCGGTCGTAGAGAAACCCGGCCTGCTCGTCCCAGAGGTGCTCGTTGACATAGGCGCGCAACTGCTTCATCTCGTCCTCCATATCCTCGATTTCCTGCCAGCGCTCGATGTAGAAGCCGATGTTGAGCAGCGACTCGTCGACCAGCATCTGCTGCAGGTTGGTATCGAGCCACACCATATGGCCGTGCGAGAAAATCTGGTTGTACTGCGGTTTCACACGCGGCATGTTGTCCATGCCGGTGCCCCACCCGCTCGACCAGTAAGTGCCATCGGGCCACGTACGGTTCAGGCGCCACCACTTGGCATAGGCGCACAGCGCCGGAAAAACCTTGTGCAGGCGGTCGATGTCGCCGAACTGGCGGTAATACATCAGCTCGACCCACGGCAGCAGGTTGGGGCCCGTCGAAGTCGGGTCGTAGCGCTCGAAGCAGTCGGAGCCGTCGGCCCGTATCTCGCGGCAGATGAAGCCGTCGGGATGCTGCTTGGCGTAGAAGTTGTCCAGCGTGCGCTGGAACGGGAAAAAACGGTAACCGTAGCGGGCGAACATCATCATGAACGAAGCGTCCCACATGAAGATGTTGCCGTTGTAGGCGATATCGAGGTAGGGCGACACGAAACCGGAACCCTCCTGCGGCTGGCGGATGTTGCCCACGGCGATTTGCCAGGCATGCCAGTACATCTCGACCTCCTTTTCATGCCCCTCCCACACCGGTGCGGGGAGTATCTTGCGCGCCTCGGCGAACGAGCGGGGTTTGATATGCTCGGGCTTCGCCGTCCGGAAATCGTTCTCGGCGACGAAGACCTCTTTCACATAGGTGTTCTTGTAAGGCAGCTTGTAGGGCCCCGACTGGAGATCCTGCGCCCCGGCCGTCCCCGCAGCGAGGACAAACGACATGAATGCCGCGATTCGTTTGCGTAGCATCATACTTTACGGTTTATTTTATCAGTGATTTGATTCTGCGGGCAATCTCCGTATTCATATACGTACCGCAGAATTTGTCGGCCCCGGGGCCGTATGCGAATACCGGAAGCATGGCGGGCGTATGGTCGTCGGAAATGTAGACGCCCATCACCCGGCCCGTGCGCTCGTCGCCGTCGACTATCACCAGCCCGCCCGTTTCATGGTCGGCGGTGACAACGACGAGCGTTTCGCCGTTCGTATCGGCGAATTTCAGCGCTTCGGCGACGGCCAAATCGAAACTCAACATTTCGATAATCGAGCCGGGCAGGCAGCGCGAGTGGCCCGCATAGTCGATTTTCGCCCCTTCGACCATCAGGAAGAAGCCCTTGTCGCCGCGCTCCCGCAACTTGGCAATCGAAACCCGCGTGGCATCGGCCAGCAGCGTGAGGTTGACCTCCTCGGCGGCATCGTCCATCGCCTCGTCGATGCAAATCACCTTGCCCGGCTTCGCGCCGATCTCATCGACCGAGCGGACGAAGTTATACTGTTTTTTCAATTCGCCGACAAGGTCCACTCCGTCGCTGCGGCGGGTGAATTCTCGGATGCCGCTGCCGCACAGCAAATCGATGCGGCCGTCCAGCAGGCAGCGGGTCAGCTCGTCGGCATTGTCGCGCTCGACCGAGTGGCCGTAGAAAGCCGTCGGCGTGGCGTCGACCGCATTGCCGAGCGTCACGACACCCACGGGCAGGCCCTTGTCGTGGAAAAAGTCGCTCAACGAGGGATAAGGTTCGCCCGCGCCGCTCATCGCGATATGGCGGTTATCGTGGCGCTCGCCCGTGGCAAGGGCGCTGCCGCCGGCTGCCGAGTCGGTCGTAAAGGCGTCCAGCGCATTGTTCTGCTGCAGGCCGATATACTTCATCTGCAAGGTCGACAACCCCTTGTTGGCATAAAAGGCCGCCACGATCTGCGACAGGCCCATGCCGTCGCCGATTAGGTAAATCACGTTCCTGACCCGGCCCTTGCCGCCGTCGTTCCGGTAAGTCGGGGTATAGACGTCGATACCCTTCGTGAGCTGCAGTTTGTCGTTCTGGAAACCCCGAAAGTCGCGTGTGGTCTTGTCCAGGCGCTTGGTACCCGTCACGCCCCCGGATGCCGCCGTGCGGCGCTCGCCGATCTGGAAATTCTTGTTTCCGAAATCGTCGAAGAACCCGGCGCACACCTCGGGATGGTCGGTATTGACATAGTCGATGCCCATGTCGTAGAACGTATAATAGACCGTCGTCCCTTCGGGAGCGCCCCAGAAACGCACCGGTTTGCCCCAGTCGTGGGCGCGGTCGATGATTTTCTCAATCGCCGCACACTCGGCCGGGATGATGGAGCCTTTGCCGTTCCACTGCGAATAGTCCCGGAAGTTGGCGCTCACCAGGGCGATGCGTTCGAGCTGCTCGGGCGTATAATCGGCATCCCACGCTCCGTCGAAGCGGACATAGGCGGGATATTTGGCAAAGTCGGCAGGCTCGGGAACACGTCCCGTAACGGCGATGCGCACGGCCTCGGGGTTCACCGCCGGGTCGAACACCTCCGGATAGCGGCCCAGCAGCGCAGTAACGGCCCGCAGCGTGGGGTCGGTTTCCGATTTGAGCTCGACCATCAGCTGCAGGTGCTCGTCGGAATCTTTCCAGGCGCGTCCTCCGTTGCGTTTGAAGAGCGTCACCAGCGGCTCGACATACAGGGCTTCGAAAGTCATGTCGGGCGAAAGGTCTTCGACATCGTGGCCTACGAGCAGTTTGCCGTCGTGCAGGAACACGTCGGCCTCGATCGAATAAACCTGCTGGGCATAAGCCTGCCAGAACGGCGCACGGCGGCAGTAGTCGTTGTGCGAATGAATCAGGATGGGGCGCTCGGCCGCAGCCGTGGCGCAGATGCACAGGGCCGCAACCAGCAGCCAGCTTTTCAGTATCTTTTCCATAATGCGGTATTATCTTGCGAATTCAACAACGGCCATCACGGGTGCGTGGTCGGAAACATAGCCGCCGCCAAGCGTGTCGGGCAGCACTTCGTAACGGTCGGCATCGAAGCCGCCGCTCACGAAAATGTAGTCGAGCAGCGGGCGCTCCGCCTCGGGAAGCTGACCGAAATCGGAGAAACTCCACGCCGTGCCGAGCTTCAGGGGCGCAACCGCCTTCACGTCGCGCAGCACGCCGTCTTTCTGCACATGGGCCACGACCGACGAGCCGGGCTCGGAGTTGAAGTCGCCCGTCAAAATCACGGGACGCTCCCCGCGCAGGGAGCCGATGCGTTTCATCAGCAGGCTCACGCCCTCGTCGCGGGCCACCTGTCCCACATGGTCGAGGTGGGTGTTGATGAACAGGAACTCCCGGCCCGATTTGTCGCGCAGCACCACCCACGTCGCCACGCGTTCGCAGGCGCCGTCCCAGCCTCTCGAACCGGCCACTTCGGGCGTTTCGCTCAACCAGAACGTTCCCGATTCGAGGGGTGTGAAGCGGTCGCGTTTGAAGAACACGGCGCTGAATTCGCCCGCCTCGGCGCCGTCCTCGCGGCCCACGCCCACCGCTGCATAACCGGGCAGCAGCTTCTTGAGGTCGTTGAACTGGTTGACAAGGAGTTCCTGCGTGCCGAAAACGTCGATATCGTGCGACACAATCACTTCGGCAGCCCGCTCGCGGCGGAAACGCCAGTTGTTCTCCCCGTCCTCGGGATTGTCGTAACGCATGTTGAACGTCATGACGTTCAGCGTCGGAGCCGAACCGCAGGCGGTGAACGCAACCGCCGCAGCAAACAGATGGAATAGTCGTTTCATACCTTTATGGTTTTAATCAATCGGGAAAGCAAGGCCGACCGGCACGCACAGGTTCGCCTCGGGAATCGCCTCGAAATCCGCCGCACCGGGCGCTTTCCACCCCCACGACAAATCCTGTCCCTCGTAATCCTCGAAATAGAGCAGCGTATAAGGGTGCAATCCGGCTTCGAGCGCCACACGCCCCGTCGCCGCCACCGAAGCGTGCGAACCGTCGTTGTCGACCACCTTGCGGCCGCCGATCACGAGCACGCTGCCGTCGTCGCTCTTGGTCGTGAACTCCCACACGCCCCGCACCGGGATGTCGATATATCCGTTGAAAATATAGCCGAAGTGGTCTTCCTGCGGGGCATTTGCTATCGACGGCGCAGGCATCGTTCCGGAAGAGACGTGTTTTCCTTTCCGAATCTCGTCCACGCACGAAAAGACGCTTTCATAATAGGTATAGGCAACGCCCGGATGCGATGCCAACCCGTCCCGGGAGATCCCTTCCCGGAACACGGCCTTCTCGGCATCGAGCGTCAGCGTACGGCTCGGGGCGGCACCGGGTTTGAATCCCCGTGCCTTGAGCGTCAGCGAACGGTCGACCAGGACAGGGCCGGTATAAAGCGCCGAACTTTCATCCGGATCCGTACCGTCGAGCGTATAGCGTATTTCGGCCCCGGCGGTCGCAGTCGCGATCCCGACGGCGACGGGCTCGGTGAACAGGCTGACGTCCTGCGTGGTATAGGGAATCGAAACCACCTGCCCGTCGGTCAGCGAATAGGGCTCCGCTGCGGCATCCGTGCCGCGGTCGTAATCGGGACGGGGCTGGAGCGTAAAGTGCAGTTCGCCGCCCTGCATCAAGCGGTCGTAAGTGATGAAATTCTCCTCGACAGGCTCGCCGTCGAGCGTCACGGCAGCAATATAGACATTGCGGCGCGGGTTATTGGCCGTCACGGTCAGCGTACGGCCGTTGGCCAGCCGGACGGTGGCCTGCGGGAACTGGGGCGCGGTCAGGGCGAATTCGTTCGAGCCCGGACAAACGGGATAGAATCCGAGGCTGGAGAAGACGTACCACGCCGACATCTGGCCGCAGTCCTCGTTGCCGATGATGCCCGCGGGCGTGGGGGCGTACATTTCGTGCAGCAGGCGGCGCGTCAGCTCCTGCGTTTTCCACGGCTGCCCCACGTAATTATAGAGATAGGCCATGTGATGGCTGGGTTCGTTGCCGTGGGCATACTGGCCCATCAAGCCCGTGACATCGCCCACGTCCAGCTGCATTTGGTCCGATTCGAGCGTAAAGAGCCTGTCCAATTCGCGGACGAACGCCTCGCGGCTGCCGAAGAGCTGTATGAGGCCGTTCACGTCGTGCGGCACGAAAAAGCGGTAATGCCACGGCGTAGCCTCGGTGTAGTCGCGGCCCGTGGCGAACTCTTCGAAAGGCGTCGACCAGTTGCCGTCCGACCGGCGCCCGCGGAAGAAGCAGGTCGAGCCGTCGAAGACATTGACGTAGTTGAGCGCCCGCCGGGCGTACTCCTCGAAAACGGCGTCGCGGCCCATCGCCTGCGCCATGCGGGCGATGGCCCAGTCGTCGTAGGCGTATTCCAGGGCGCAGGAAACCGACTCGCGTTTGATATTCGACGGGATGAACCCTTGCGCGACGTAGTAGTCCGAACCTTTTTTGTTGATGTTCGACGAACGAATCATCGCGTCGAGCGCCTTTTCGGCATCATAGCCGCGGATGCCTTTCAGGTAGGCGTCGGCGATGACCGACGCGGCATGGTATCCGATCATCGTCCCCGTTTCACCCGAAGCGAGCGGCCAAATCGGAAGTTCGCCCGTGACGTCGTACATATCGAGCATGCTGCGTATCATGTCGTTTACCAGCGCGGTATCGACCAGCGTCTGCAACGGGTTCCAGGCCCGGAACGTATCCCACAGCGAGAAGGTCGAATAATAAGACTCCCCCTCGGGCATCCGCGCGATGGACTGGTCGTGGCGGCGGTACTCGCCGTTGACGTCGCTCATCAGGTTGGGCGTCAGCTTGGTATGGTACTGCGCTGTATAGAAGTTGGTCAGTTCGTCGCGCGACCCGCCCTGGACGACGATGTCGCCCAGCGCCTCGCGCCACAGTCCGACGGCACGTCCGTGCACGGCATCGAAATCCAGCTCGGGGACCTCGGCAAGGCTGTTCACGCGGGCATTGCCGACGCTGACCGACGACAGGCCGACGGCAATCGTGAGCGTCCGCACGTCCGGGGCAAAGGTCAGCACCGCCTGTTTGTCGCCGAGCAGCTGCACGCCGGCAAAGGGCTCCGAGAAACGGGCCGAGAAAAAGACATACTGGTCGGGCACCCAGCCCTGCGTGCGGCGCATGCCGGAGAGCTCCGCAGGCCCCTCCTGCCGCAGGCTGTGCATGTCGACGTGCTCTTCGGTGATTGTGTGCATCAGGTCGACGACCACCTGCCGGGGGCCTTTGCCGCTGAACGTATAGCGATGGACGCCCGTACGGGGCGCTGCGGTCAGCTCCACCCCGATCTCTTCGCCGGGCAGGGACACGGCATAATAGCCGCACGAAGCCCGTTCGTCCTTATGTGAAAAGAAATAGGGTTGCAGGATGCACTGTTCGTCGTGCAGCACGATTTCGCGCGTGGTCGGATGGAAAAGGATGTCGGCCAAATCAGCGCATCCGGTACCGCTCAAATGGGTATGCGAAAAGCCGTCGATGGTCGTATCGTCGTAATGGTATCCCGCGCAGGCGTCCCAGTTGCCGGCACGGGTATCGGGGCTCAACTGCACCATGCCGAAAGGCGTGGTGGCCCCCGGATAGGTGTGTCCGTGGAATCCGGTGCCGATGAACGGGTTCACATAATCGACGGGGTCGGCGGAGCGCGGCGCACAGGAGATAGCCGCAAGGGCCAGCAAAAGTAAAGTCAGGTTCTTGGTCATAGCAGTTGTCGGTGTATGCGCCCCGTCCGGAAAGCATTGTATCAAAGATAGGTATTCGGGGGCAATATTGCAACCCCGGACGCCGCATCTCCGCAGTTTCGAAGCCGGTCGCAGTTTAGGTCATACAAATATAAGAGAAGAGATGAATCCGCACTGCGGCTATTTGCGCTTTTACATCCTCATATTGCGCAGAACCTTCATTTCCGCAGCCGTGCATCGAAAGCAGCCGCGCATCGAAAGCAGCCGCGCAGCCGCCGAAAAAATCGGCGGATTATCCGTATTCCCGAAAAAAAAGCTATCTTTACACACGAACCGACCCCACAAACCGATTTATGGCACGTGTAATCTTTCTGACGGATTTCTCCGAAGCCTACGCCCGGGAGCTCCTGCTCGGTATGGCCCGCTATGCGCACGACACGGGACAGGCGTGGAGCCTGTGCCGCCTGCCGCTGTCGATACGCGACAAATTCGGAATCGAAGCCGTCGTCGAGTGGGCCAGGCGCATGAAGGCCGACGCCGTGATCGGCCAGTTCTACAACACCGACAACGTCGGGCTGTTCCGCGAAAACGGGATTATCGCTGTGGCGCAGGACTTCAAGAAGCGTTTTACGACGATTCCCAACATCACCGGCCCGCACTACCTCGCCGGGAAAATGGCCGCCGAATACTTCCTGCAGAAAGGTTTCCGTAATTTCGCATTTTACGGCACGCGGGGCATCGACTTCTCGGACGAACGGTGCCAGGGGTTCCGCGAAACCGTCGAGGCCGCCAATCCCGATTTCACCTTCTCGTCGCTGCGCAGCGGCGCCCAGAACGACCTCTGGTATTACGACACGGCGCAGCTCATCACATGGCTGCAGTCGCTGCCCAAACCGGTGGCGATTATGGCGTGTGACGATAACCAGGCATACCATATCACGGAAGCGTGCCTGCAGATCGAGGGGGGGGGAAATTCACGTATCCCGAACGACATCGCCATTCTGGGCGTCGACAACGACGAAACGATTTGCAAACTTTCGATTCCCAACCTCTCTTCGCTCAACCAGGGCGTCGAACAGGGCGGCTATGAGGTAGCGCGCCTGATCGACCGCCTGATTCGCAATCCCGAAGCGGAATGGGAGGATGTCATGGTGATGCCGACGCACATCGTCACGCGGCAGTCGACCGACATTTATGCCAACAACGACCCGCATATCGCCAAGGTGCTGCAGCACATCCATGAGAACATCAGCCAGAAAATCACGGTCGACGACCTCGTGAAACTGGTGCCCCTGTCGCGCCGGCTGCTCGAAACCCGGTTCAAAAAGGGAATGGGCACTTCGATCTACGACTACATCATCCAGGTGCGCATCGAAAAGATGATGCAGCTGCTGTGCGAGGGCTTGAGCGTTTCCGAAGCGGCCGCGGAACTGGGATTCTCCGACATAAAGAACGTTTCGCGTACGTTCAGGCAGCTCAAGGGCATCACCCCCTCGGAATACCGCGAGCAGGTCGCCCCGAAAAGACGGTAGCCGGAGCATCACGCCGCCGCTTGCCGGAGGTCATACCCGTGATTTTGCTTCGCATGCGACAGTTTTTCCCATCCACCCGCACGTTATTTCCGCAAGATTTACTATCTTTGGCATGCAAGCTAATAATTCATTAACTCACAACTTTCTATGACCTTAAAACCCCTACTGGTGTTCCTCTGCACGGCATGCGCGCTGCCGCTCATGGCGCAGAAAAACTACACGCTCACATCACCCGACGGCACGCTCCAGGCTACCGTCGCCACGGGTTCCGACATCCGCATTTCACTGGCCGCCGACGGCCAAACGCTCCTCGCCCCCTCGCCCGTGGGCATGAAACTGGCAGGCGGCGAAGTGCTGGGCGCCAATCCCAAAGTCACCCGGGTGAAGAAAACCGCCGCAGACGAACGAATCGCCTCGCCCTTTTACAAGAAAAGCGAAATCAGCGACCGTTACAACGAGCTGACGCTCACCCTCCGCGGCGACTACGGACTGATTGTACGCCTCTACGACGACGGCCTGGCCTACCGGTTCACCACCCGCAAAAAAGAGAATATACAGGTAGAAAACGAACAAATCGCCTTTACTTTCCCGGGGGATTACACGGCCTATGCGCCCTATGTCGGGCACCAGAGGCTCCTGGATTTCGAGGGCCAGTTCCGCAACTCGTTCGAAAACACCTATGCCAAACTTCCGCTCACGCAGCTCGATACGAGGAAACTGATTTTCCTGCCGATGCTCGTGGAGTTGCCCGGCGGCCGCAAGATGGTCATCACGGAGGCCGACCTGCAGGGTTATCCGGGGCTCTACCTCAACAACTCGTCCGAGGCGCCCGTACTCAACGGCGTCTTCGCCCCCTATCCCAAACGGGAGGAGCAAGGCGGACACAACCGGCTGCAGATGCTGGTCAAGGAGCGCGAAAACTACATCGCCGCGACCCAGGGCACACGCTCGTTCCCGTGGCGCGTAATGATTGTTTCGAAAGACGACAAGGAGCTGCTCAACAGCGATATGGTATACCGTCTGGCCCCGGCTTCGAAGATTGCCGACACCTCGTGGATCAAGCCCGGGAAAGTTGCTTGGGAGTGGTGGAACGCATGGAACCTCTACGACGTCGATTTCAAAGCGGGCATCAACACCAAAACCTATAAATATTATATCTGGTTCGCCTCGCAGCACGGACTCGAATACGTAATCCTCGACGAGGGCTGGGCCGTGAACAAGCAGGCGGACCTGATGCAGGTAGTTCCCGAAATCGACCTGGAAGAGTTGGTGGAATACGGGCGCGAACGTAACGTGGGAATCATCCTCTGGGCGGGTTACTACGCATTCGAGCGCGACATGGAACGGGTCGTCAAACACTACTCGGACATGGGCGTGAAAGGATTCAAAGTGGACTTCATGGATCGCGACGACCAGCGGATGGTCGACTTCCTGCACCGGGCGGCCGAAGTATGCGCCGAGAACAAGATGCTGCTCGACTTCCACGGCGTGTTCAAACCCACGGGCATGAGCCGCACGTGGCCCAACGTACTCAACTACGAGGGCGTATTCGGCCTGGAGCAGCTGAAGTGGTCGCCCGAATCGACGGACATGGTGACCTACGACGTTACGATGCCGTTTATCCGCATGGTCGCCGGGCCGCTGGATTACACGCAGGGCGCGATGCGCAACGCATCGAAGGGCAATTACCGCCCCGTACACAGCGAACCGATGAGCCAGGGCACCCGCTGCCGCCAGCTGGCGGAGTACGTCATTTTCGAATCCCCCATCACGATGCTCTGCGACTCGCCGTCGAACTACCTGAAAGAGCCCGAATGCATCGGGTTCATCGCCGGGGTTCCGACAGTCTGGGATGAAACCGTGGCCCTCACCGGCTCGGTGGGCGAATACATCGCCATCGCACGCCGTGCAGGCGACAGTTGGTTTATCGGCGCTGCGACCGACTGGTCGCCCCGCGAACTGGAACTCGATTTGTCGTTCATCGGCAGCGGCGACTACGACGTCGAGAGTTTCTCCGACGGCATCAATGCCGACCGGGCGGCCTGCGACTTCAAGAAGCAGATAAGCAACCTGCCGCAGGATCGCAAACTGAAAATCAGAATGGCCCCGGGCGGCGGTTATGCTGCCCGCATATACGCCCGTTAGCGCCTCCGGCACCCGACGTCTTACAAGAGCAGCGACCCCGAATCGCTGCTCTTTTTTATCGTGGTTCCGACGGATAACGCCACATATACACGCTCGGCAGGCGCACCGGCAGCGGAAAATGAACACAGCCAATACATTTATGGAAAGAAATTAGTATCTTTGCACTCCGGTTCACGGGTGCCTGCGTTTTACAGGATTGCCGGATGCGATTTCCGCGCCGTGATACCGGATGCGGACAGAGGCAAAAACTTGCAACAAACTGATTTTTAAATAAAACAATATAATTTAATGGCTTTACAGTGTGGTATCGTGGGTTTGCCGAACGTAGGTAAATCGACCCTTTTCAACTGCCTGTCTAATGCAAAGGCACAGGCGGCGAACTTTCCTTTTTGCACCATCGAGCCCAACGTGGGCGTCATCACGGTTCCCGACCAGCGGCTCGTCAAACTCGCCGAAATCGACAATCCCAAGCGCGTAATCCCCACCACCATCGAGATCGTCGACATCGCCGGGCTGGTGAAAGGCGCCTCCAAGGGCGAGGGACTCGGCAACAAATTCCTCGCGAATATCCGTAACACGCACGCCATCATCCACGTACTGCGCTGCTTCGACAACGGCAACATCACCCATGTCGACGGGTCGATCGACCCCGTACGCGACAAGGGCATCATCGACACCGAACTGCAGCTCAAAGACCTCGAAACCATCGAAAACCGCCTGGGCAAAACCCAGAAGCAGGCGGCCGTAGGCGGCGACAAGAACGCCAAGCGGCAGGTGGAACTGCTGCTGCAATACAAATCCGTGCTCGAGCAGGGCCGCAGCGCCCGCACCGTCGAGCTGGAAAAGGAAGACCGCAAACTGGTCGCCGACCTCAACCTGCTGACCGACAAACCGGTACTCTACGTCTGCAACGTCGATGAGAAAGCAGCCGTGACGGGCAACGCCTATACCGAGGCCGTGAAAGCGGCCATCGCCGACGAGAAAGCCGAAATGCTCGTCATCGCCGCCGCCACGGAGGCCGACATCGCCGAATTGGAGAGCTACGAGGAGCGGCAGATGTTCCTCGAAGATCTCGGGCTCGAAGAGTCGGGCGTCGCCCGCCTGATTAAATCGGCCTACAAATTGCTGAACCTCGAAACGTTCTTCACCACGGGCGCCGACGAGTCGCGTGCATGGACTTACATCCGGGGCATGAAAGCCCCCCAGACGGCCGGAATCATCCACACCGATTTCGAAAAGGGATTCATCCGCGCCGAAGTCATCAAATACGACGACTATGTGACGCTCGGCTCGGAGAAAGCATGCCGCGATGCCGGTAAAATCGGCATTGAGGGCAAGGAATACGTCGTACAGGACGGCGACATCATGCACTTCCTGTTCAACGTCTGACCGAACCATCTTATTAAACCATACGACCATGAAAAGTTCCAAGTACATCGTCATCGCCGTCGCAGCCATCATCTGCGCCGTCATCGTAGGCCGCGCCTACACCTACAAGTACCGTTCGCAGGACACGATCCTCGTAACCGGACTGGGCGAAACGGAATTCACCTCCGACCTGATTGTCTGGAGCGGCACGCTCACCGCCGAAGCCCAGAACGTAGCCGCCGGCTATGCGCAAATCGAGGCGAGCAAGGAAAAGGTACAGAAATACCTGACCGAAAAGGGACTGCCTGCAGAGGCCGTGGTCTTCGAGTTCGTAAACGCCGACAAACAGTTCGCCCCCGTATACAACGCCAACGGCAACTGGGCAGGACAGCGTTTCACGGGATATGAGCTGCGCCAGCGCTTCATCGTCGAGTCGAAAGAGGTGGAGAAAGTGGAAACCATCTCACGCGAGATTTCGTCGCTCATCGCACAGGGCGTGTCGATCGAAGCGTATGCCCCCGACTATTACTACACGAAACTCGACGACGTGAAGATGGGGCTGATCGAAAAAGCCTCGGCCGACGCACGCACGCGGGCCGGAAAAATCGCCGAGAATGCCGGCACGAAAATCGGCAGGGTGGCCTCGGCGCGCATGGGCGTATTCCAAATCACGGGCGCCAACTCCAACGAGGAGTTCGCAGCCGGAGGTTCGTTCAACACCTCGAGCCGCAACAAGAAAGCCCGCATCACGATGCGTATCGAATACCGCATAAAATAACCGGACGGATGCGACTACCGACCCTGATATTGGGTATCGGCCTGCTGGCCGCGGGATGTTCGGGCCCGGGCGGACGCCCTGTCACCGAAGAACTGACGCTCGACGAGATAAACGGCCTGCTGAAAAAAGAGCCGGATTACAACACGACGATTGTCATCGCCGAGTCGTTCCGTGAAAACGCATCGACGCTCGACAAGGCCAAAGCGAACGACCTGACCTACGACCGGCTGAAAAAATTCCTCGACAGCTACTACAATGCCGACGTCCATTACCGGCTCCAGACCGAAGGGGAGGAAAAATGGCTGGCCGCCGGATACGGTGAAACGTTCCGGCAGGCCGAAGGGCTTATCGCCCGATGGCAGCAGTTCCTCGACGAGAACAAACCCGACAGCTATGTGAAGGTAGAGCTTACGGGCATCCTGCCCGCAGAGAGCAGATACGGCACGGCAAGGGTGATGCTCGCCATCACCCCGCTCAAAGGCGCCGTCGACAAGGTGGAAGGTTCGTACGGGCTGTTTCCGCAGAGCCGGAAAATCCGTTTCAGCAGTTTCGGATCATCCAACAATAACTTCAGCCTGCCGGAGGGTCTGCGTACCCCCGTACAGCACCATACCTGGCTGACATACAGCATCTGGGATATTAAGGACGGGGACATCCCCTACAACATGTTCCCGGAGCGTCCGGGGCTTCCGCTCAAGGAGCTGCTCGAAAAATACGCGTTCGACTACACGGTCACGAAACTCGTGAAAGGGGGCAAGGAGATCCGGTTCACCGACATCTACGAACGCATTCCCGCGTCCATCCGCAGCTATTGGGAAGCCGGCGAAAACGAAAGGGAGGAGCGGACGGAATATTATTACACGCAGATTGTGCGGGAACTCGCCGACCCGGAATTCATCCCGCTTTCGGATTTTCTGGCCGGCTACGAACAGGAATACTTCCGCGAACTCGATCCGCTGGCGGCCTGGCTGATGTACGACCGTTACTAAACGAAAGCACAAAAACAAAACAGAAATCGAATAATGACAATGGAAAGACCCGTAAGAGTGCGCTTTGCGCCGAGCCCCACCGGGCCGCTGCATATCGGCGGCGTCCGCACGGCCCTCTACAACTACCTTTTCGCCCGCAAGCACGGCGGTACGATGATCCTCCGCATTGAGGACACCGATTCGCAGCGTTTCGTACCGGGCGCCGAAGACTATATCCTCGAATCGCTCAAATGGTGCGGCATCGAAATCGACGAGGGCGTCGGCGTGGGCGGCCCCCACGCACCCTACCGCCAGAGCGAACGGCGCGAGATTTACCTCAAATACGCCCTGCAGCTCGTCGAGGCGGGATGGGCCTACTACGCATTCGACACGGCCGAAGAGCTGGACGCCCTGCGCAAAGAGGCCGAGGGCCGCGGCGAGGCGTTCGCCTACAACTACGCCGTGCGGGAAAAACTGGCGACCTCGCTGACCCTGCCGGCAGAGGAGGTAAGGGCCCGTATCGAGCGCGGCGACCAGTGGGTAATCCGTTTCAGGATGCCTGAAAACGAAGTCGTCGAAATGAACGACCTGATCCGCGGCCACGTCGAGGTCAATACTTCGACGCTCGACGACAAGGTGCTCTACAAATCGGCCGACGCGCTGCCCACCTACCACCTCGCCAACATCGTCGACGACCACCTGATGGAGGTATCGCACGTCATCCGCGGCGAGGAGTGGCTGCCGTCGCTGCCGCTGCATTACCTGCTGTACCAAGCTTTCGGATGGCAGTCGTCGCAGCCCGCGTTCGCCCACCTGCCGCTGCTGCTCAAACCCACGGGCGGCGGCAAACTCTCGAAGCGCGACGGCGACAAGATGGGCTTCCCCGTCTTCCCGCTCTTCTGGAAATCCCCGACCACGGGCGAGACCGCGCACGGATACCGCGAGGACGGCTACTTCCCCGAAGCGTTCATCAACATGCTGGCGCTGCTGGGCTGGAACCCCGGTACCGAGCAGGAGCTGTTCTCGATGCAGGAGCTGATCGACAACTTTTCGCTGGAGCGCGTTTCCAAGTCGGGCGCACGCTTCCAGCCCGACAAGGCCAAGTGGTTCAACGCCCAGTACATGCACCACAAGAGCGACGCCGAACTGGCTGCGCTCTACCAGCCAATCCTGCGCGGGCACGGCATCGAGGTTTCGGACGAAATCGCAGGCCGCGCCGCCGGCATCATGAAAGAACGCGCCACGTTCATCACCGACCTGTGGGAACTGACCTCATTCTTCTTCGTCGCTCCGACGCAATACGAGGAGAAGCAGACGAAGAAATACTGGAAGGGGCAGAATCCCGCCATCCTGCGCGAAGTGCGCGAAGTGCTGGCCGCAATCGACGATTTCTCGCTCGAAAATACCGAACGGATTGTCCACGGCTGGATTGAAGAGAAAGGCTACGGCATGGGACAGGTGATGAATACGCTGCGCCTGGCGCTCGTCGGCGCCGGCAAGGGCCCCGGCATGTACGACGTCACGTCGTTCATCGGCAAGGAGGAAACCCTGCGCCGCATCGACCATATCCTGGCAACCTTAAAACCCGCAGAATAAATGGTACAGATCGAACAACACGTATGGGGCATGACGCCCGAGGGAGAGGCCATCATCCTCTACACGATGCGCAACGACAAGGGCGCCGAAGTGAAAATCTCGAATTTCGGGGCGGCAATCGTCGCCGCCAGCATGCCCGACCGCGAAGGCCGCATGGCCGACGTGGTGCTCGGTTACAAACATCCGGAGGGCTATTTCTTCGACGGCGCCGCCTCGGGCAAGAGCGTCGGACGCTGCGCGAACCGCATCGCATCCGGCCGTATGACAATCGAAGGCAAGGAGTACTCGCTCGAAGTCAACAACGGCCCCAACCACCTGCACGGAGGCACGAAAAACTTCGCCAACCGCGTCTGGGAAAGCCGCGTGGAAACCAACCGCGTGGTGATGTCGCTCCTCTCGGAGGACGGCGACCAGAACTACCCCGGCGAACTGAACGTGGAGGCCGTATTCGACTTCGACGACGACAATGCGCTCGAAATCACCTACCTCGCCCGGACGGACAAAACCACGGTCGTGAATCTCACCAACCACGTCTATTTCAACCTCGCGGGCGACGGCAGCGGCTCGATACTCGACCACGAACTGCAGCTGAACAGTTCGCAGGCGCTCGAAATGAACGACAAACAAATCCCCACGGGAAAACGGCTCGACGTCGAAGGCACGCCGCAGGATTTCCGCTCGTTCCGTGCGTTCCGCCCCGGCATCGATTCGGAGTTCAACCACATCCGCGACTTCAAGGGTTACGACCACCCGTTCATCGTCGACGGCTGGCAGCCCGGCATCCTGGGCGAAGTAGGCTGCCTGCGCGAGCAGACCTCGGGCCGCTGCGTGCAAGTCCTCTCGTCGCAGCCCAGCGTGATGATCTACACGGGCAACTGGCTTGCAGGAGGATGTCCCGAAACCAAGACGGGCGGCCGTTACAACGACTACGACGGCGTGGCCATCGAGTGCCAGAACTACCCCGACGCCGTGAACCACCCCGATTTCCCGTCGCCGCTGCTCAAACCCGGCAAAACATACTGCCAGAAAATCGTATTCCGGTTCGGAACCTTCTGACAGAGGCATTTACGGAAAAAAGGCGGAAAGTTTTGCAACTTTCCGCCTTTTATTTATACCTTTGCGACGAATTTCATAAGGGGTGCTCGCAGTGCGCGGGCTGAGATTATACCCATTGAACCGGACACGGGTAATGCCGAGACCGGGACGCATAATCAACACTACATACCCCTTTTCAGTTCTTTAACTTTAAAAGTTTAAACATGAAAAGGTTTTTATTACCCATCGCGGTCGTTGCATGCTGCTCCGCCGCAAACACCCGGGCCGAAGCGCATTCCGCAGCCGGGGAAACCATCCGTTCGGAAGAAACCGCCGTCACGGGCGAAGCGCGCCCCGAAGACTCGCTGCGCATGTACCGCCTGCAGGAAATCGAGGTGACGGCCACGCGTGCGAATGCGGCCACACCCGTAGCCTACACCGACCTTTCGCAGACGGAAATCGCCCGCAACAGCTTCGGCCCGGACATCCCGTCCGTACTGGCCCTGACCCCTTCGTTGGTAGCGACCAACGAAACGGGCATCGGCATCGGCGGCACCTCGGTACGCCTCCGCGGCTCGGACGCCACGCGCCTGAACGTCACAATCAACGGCGTTTCGATGAACAACCCCGACTCGCACTCGATGTACTGGTACGACACGCCCGACCTGATTTCGTCCGTGGGTACGATGCAGGTACAGCGCGGCGCAGGCATTTCGACCAACGGCACGGGCGCATTCGGCGGGGCCGTGAACATGGCCACGGCATCGCTCTCGACCGAGTTCGAAGGTGAAGCGTCGCTCTCCTACGGCTCGTACAACACCAACAAGCAGGCCGTGCGTATCTCCTCCGGCCTCATGGGCGGCCACTGGGCCGTGGATGCGCGCCTGACGCACATCGGATCGGACGGCTACATCGACCGCGGCTCGACCGACCTCAAATCCTACATGTTCCAGGGAGCCTATTACAACGGCAACACGATGCTGAAACTGCTTTCGTTCGGCGGCAAGGCCAAGACCTACCTCACCTACAACGGCGTCACGAAAGAGGACATGGAACGCTACGGCCGCCGCTACCACGACAGCGGCCAGTACGCCACCTCGGACGGCCCGTTCGTGCTCGCGGACGGCAAGCACGTCGACTATTACGACGACCAGACGGACAACTACCTGCAAATCAACAACCAGCTGCTCCTCAACCACCGTTTCAACGAACGATGGGCGATGAACGCCACGGCGTTCTACACCTACGGCTACGGCTATTACAAACAGTACAAGGACGACGCATGGCTCGCGGGCTATATCAACCTGGACAGCGACGTCGAACAGGCCGACCTGATTCGTGAAAAGCTCATGCGCAACCACCTCGGCGGCGTAAACGCCTCGGCAGCTTACTCGGTGCGGAACCTCGATTTGACCTTCGGCGGCTCGTGGAGTTACTACTCCTGTCCCCACTGGGGCGAGCTGGACTGGGTGGACGGTCTGCAAAAAAGCGACATCCGGGGACGCTGGTACGACAACGACGTCGACAAGCAGGACGCAAACGTCTTCGTGCGCGCCAACTGGACGGTCGCCCGGGGGTTGCGCCTGTTCGCCGACATGCAATACCGCTATGTGCATTACCAGGCGTGGGGCGTCAACGACAACTACAACTGGGACACCTCCGCGATGCAGCCCATCGACGTCGATAAGAAATACCATTTCTTCAACCCGCGCGCCGGCATCCACTACACGCTCGCCGAGCGCCACAACTTCTACGCATCGTTCGCCGTCGCACAAAAGGAACCGACGCGCAGCGACTTCACCGACCGCTACATGTTTTCCGGCGACGGTTCGTATCCCTCGTCCGAGAAACTGTACGATTACGAACTGGGTTACAACTATTCGTCGCCCCGATTCAGCGCAGGCGTGAACCTCTACTACATGACGTACAAAGACCAGCTCATCGCCACGGGCATGGTCAACGACGGCGACGATGCCCTGAACGTCAATGTGCCCGACAGCTACCGCCGGGGCATCGAACTGACGGCTTCGTGGCGAATCGCCGGGTGGTTCACCGCAAGCGCCAACGCCACGTTCAGCCAAAACAAAATCGAAGACTATGTCGACGGCCTCAAGGACAGCCCCACGTTCGGGCAGAACCTGGGCGACATGACCATCTCCTACTCGCCCGACGCAATTGTGGGGGCGCTGTTCGATTTCCACTACAAAGGGTTCGAGGCGGTATTCCATACACAGTATGTCGGCAGGCAGTATTTCACCAACAACGAAATCGACGCCCTGTCGCTCGACAGTTATTGCGTGACGAACCTGAACCTGGGATACACGCTGCATACGCGGTCGGCCAAAAGCGTCCGTTTCGGGCTCGCCGTCTACAACCTCTTCAACTCGGAATACTGCGGCAACGGATACGGCTACTCCTACATGGACAAGGACAAACGACAGGATGTCGCCCTCTATTTTCCGCAGGCGCCGCTGAACGTGCTAGCCAACGTGACGGTGAAATTCTGAAACGATGGACTGGAAACTCGCACTGCAAATCGCCGGCGTCCTGCTGGGACTGCTCTACCTGTGGCTGGAATACCGGGCCGACATCCGTCTGTGGGTCGTGGGACTCGTCATGCCGCTCGTACACGGTGCACTCTACTACAAGGCCGGGTTATATGCCGACTGCTCCATGCAGCTCTACTACGTGCTGGCAGGGCTTTACGGGTGGCTCGTGTGGCGCAATGCACCGCGCAAAAAGACGGCGGCTGCACAAATCGGGCACACGCCCCTGCGGCAGGCGGCAGGGCTAATCGCCGTCTACGCCGCAGCGCATGCGGGTATCTACCTACTGCTCACCGGGTTCACGAACAGCACTGTACCGTTCTGGGACGCAATGACCACGGCGGCGAGCATCGTGGCGATGTGGATGCTTTCGCGCAAATACGTCGAGCAATGGCTCGTATGGCTGGCCGTCGACCTCATAACGGTGGGACTTTACCTTTACAAAGGCATCCCCCTGACCGCAGGATTGTACGCCCTCTATTCGGCGCTGGCCGTAGCGGGTTATTTCCGCTGGAAAACAAAGATGCGGGAACAATGACACACGACAAGGGCCGTCCTTCGGGGACGGCCCTTTCCTGTAACGCCCGCACACGGAGCCGGCTATTCGACACCGGCAAGGTAGACATTGCGGAACTCGACGGTTCCGCCTTCGCTCTGGAGCGCGATATATCCCGCAGGGTTGGCCCCGGTGCACTCGTTCTGCAGCACACCGTTGATATAGACGGTGATACGGTCGCCCTGGCACACGATTTCGGCTTCGTTCCACTCGCCTGCGGCCTTTTCGCAGCCGGCATCGTCGTAACGCGCCTTTATCGGAAATTTCCCCACGGGCTCCACCTCGGCAATCCGTGCACCCCCGAGCATCACGAGATCCCCGGCACGCCCGGCCATCAGCTGGCATTCAATCGCATCGGGCCAGACCTTGTCCCCCTCCTGCACACGCTGGAAAATACCGCTGTTCGTAGCGTCTCCTATCCACCGCCATTCGACGTGAAGCCTGTAATCGCCGTATTGCCGGGCGGTGCGCATGTAACCGAACGGAGTGCCCGTTATGCGGATATTACCGTCCAGGACGCTGAAAACCCCTTCGGCGGGGGCATCGCTTTCGCCGTCCGTGACGCACACCCACCCGGTGAGATCCCTGCCATTGAAAAGTTCCGTCCGTGCGCCGCTGCCGCACGAAACCAACGCCAGCGCCGCAACCAGCGCCGCAAAAAGAAACCGGATATTCATATTCTAATGTTTTGTAATTGGATTTTCCGTGCGGACTATTCGGGCAGTCCGTGCTCCCCGACATAGGCGAGAATCTCCTCGCGCAGCGATTTGGGAGAAACGTTCTGCCGCAGTACGAGCATATAGGAGTTGCGTATCTGTTCGCGGATAAAGGTGTCGGGCAGATCGCCCGTCGTGCGGATACCGTTCCAGTGCCGCTTGTTGAAATGCGACGCCGTGCCGACTTCGTCGTAGCGCTCACGGAGGAGCTGCGCTTCGTCGGGATCGCATTTCACGGCGACCCAGTCGAAATCGACCATATCGGCGCAGGCATACATCTTACCGCCGATCTTATATACGAGCGTCGTTTCGTCAAAAGGCGTCGTTTCTTCCGTCAGGGGCAGCGACAGGCAGTAGTCACGAAATGTCAATACATCCATAGTCGGTTGGTTTTGTGTAAAGCTAATGCATGCCGGGTACATAGACAAATTTATCAGGTGTGCCGCGGCGCCCCGATACCATCGGGACTTCATTTCCCGCAAAGATATGAATTTTTGGCACACGGATTGCGTCCCACCGGTAAGTAAAACCAAAATCAAGGAAACAATGAAAAAAATTCTCCTCTGTGTATCCCTGCTGTCCATGTTTGCGGCAGGCTTCATCGGCTGTTCGCAGAGCCGGCAATGGAATCACGAACAGCGCAAAGCCATGCGCGAAGCCCTGCGCAGCTACCGCCAGATGGTTTACCTCGACGACCTGACCGACGCCGAGTTCGTGATCTTCACCGACCAAGTGGCCGGGGAACTGGAAGGCAACTACCCGGTCTACACGACTTTCGTCGAGATGCCGGGCGTGACCGACACGGTCGACATGGTAGTCGTGACGACCATCGTGGACGAACTGAACGCAGATGCACGCAACATGCGGCACATTTTCCCCTATAATTACCTGGTGGCCCAGGGAGTGCTCCCGGCAGGCCTCGACCATGAGCAGCAGAAGGCGTTCTACAACTGCTTCGCAGGCAAGGTCAACGCTACCTACAACACGATGTCGCAGTTCTTCAACGCCATACTGGCCGACACGACCGACATGTCGCAGCTGCGCCAGCTGGAGGGCCAGTGCGCCAACGACCTGTTCGACTGGGTGATCACCGAAGTCGACGTCATCGAAAGCGTCAACTGACAGAACATCCCGACAATAAAACAAGCAGGCCTCATAGAGGCCTGCTTGTTTTATAACCAGACGTATCCCGTCCCGCACCCTAATTCGCCTTCGGCGCCGGACATGCGCAGTTTTCCGGTTGACGGTCGTAGAAATCCCGGGCCACGACAATCCGAATCGCGCGGTGGAGAATCGAAAATTCGAGCGGCGTTTCCCCCAGCAACTCCCCGTCGACCTCGACCGACACCTCGGGCGAGGATTCGATGCGGATATGGCTGCCACGCTCCTGCAGGATATGCCGGATACGGTAAATCCCGCCGTTGAACAGGTAGTGGAACCGGAACAGCAGATGCCAGAAATGCACCGGACGAATCAGCGACAGGTCGAGCATGCCGTCGTCGGCCACGGCTTCGGGCAGCTGCTGCACGCCGCCGCCGTTGTACTTGCAGATGCCGATGGCGATGCTCAACAACAGGTTGTTGTAGACCAGTCTGTCGTCGACCCACACCTTGACGCCCGTTGATTTATATCGGAAAAAATTCTTTACGATGCACCACGTATAGAGCCAGCGGCCCTTGCGGCCTTTCTTCTTGAGGTGCGAGAGTTTGCGCACCACATGCGCGTCGAAACCCGCGCCCGCGACGTTGGCCATATACCGGCACTGGCGGTAGTGCGACTCCTCGTAGGACACCACGCCGACATCCTGCAAAAACGAATACCCTTCGCGGATCGCCCGCACGGCGTCCTGGTAACGACTCGAAATACCGAACGTTCGCACCCAGTCGTTACCCGTACCGACGGCAATCACGGCCAGCAGCACGTCGTCGGGACGCACCTCCTGCTGGATGAACAGGCCGTTGACCACTTCGTGCAACGTGCCGTCGCCGCCCACGACGATGATATGCCGATACCCCTCCTTGACGGCCGACACGGTAAGTTCCGTAGCGTGGAACTTGTGTTCCGTAAAGACCGGCTCGCAGAGTATCTGCTCGTCGCGCAGGTAACGCGAAATCTGCGGAAAATGGTCCAGCCCGCGGCCGCGACCGGCCACGGGATTGACAATGACGAACCATTTGACCTTACCGGCTTCCAAGATGCGTTACTTTTTGGGAATATTGCGCAGCGTGTCGACCATGAATTCGTAGAACTTGCCGACCGAAGCTATCTCGACTTTCTCGTCGGGCGAGTGGGGATAGCAGATTGTCGGGCCGAACGAAATCATGTCCATTTTGGGATATTTGCTGCCGATGATACCGCATTCCAGCCCCGCATGGATTGCCGTCACCGCGGGCTGCCTGCCGTACAGGGCCTTGTACGACGCAGTCATGGCTTTCAGAATCGGCGACTCCATATCGGGGTTCCAGCCGTCGTAGCTGCCCGTTAACTGCACTTTGGCGCCGGCCAGCGTGAACACGGCCGCAATCGCCTCGCCCAGCGCCTCTTTCTCGGTATTGACCGAACTGCGCAGCAGGCACTGCAATTTAACCGTCCTGCCGTCGGAAACCACGCGCGCGAGGTTGGTCGAGGTCTGCACCAGTCCGGGCATCGACATCGACATTTTCTGCACGCCGTCGGGACAGCCGACCACGGCTTTGGTCAGGTTGGCGGCCACTTCGCGTGCGATTATCTCTTTCGGGGCGTCGCACGCTTTCATTTTGACGGACACGGCGTCTTCGATGCCGGCATATTCGGCCTTGATGACTTTCTCGTAAGCTTTCAACTCCTTGGCGAAAGCTTCGAACTCTTTTGTTTTCACCATCACCACGGCCTCGGCCTCGCGGGGAATAGCGTTGCGCAGGCCCCCGCCGTCCACCGAGCACAGCAGCACGTCGCGCGACGCCGATGCGGCGTTCAGGAAACGGAACAGCACCTTGTTGGCATTGGCGCGCTGGCAACCGATCTGGATGCCCGAATGGCCTCCCTTGAGCCCTTTGACAGTGATTTTCGCCGCCGTATAGTTGCGCGCAGGCGTCGGCTCGGCCGCATATTTAAAGGTGACGTTGGCGTCGAGCCCCCCGGCACACCCCACATACAGTTCACCTTCGGTTTCCGAGTCGAGGTTCAGCAGGATGTCGCCGTGCAGCAATCCTTTTTTCAGGCCGAAAGCGCCGTCCATGCCCGTTTCCTCGGTGGCGGTAAAAAGTGCCTCCAGGGGGCCGTGCACCAGCGTATCGTCCTCCAGCACGGCAAGAATCGCCGCAGCGCCGATACCGTTGTCGGCCCCGAGCGTCGTACCGTCGGCCGTCACCCATTCGCCGTCGATGTAGGCGTCGATGGGGTCTTTGGTGAAGTCGAACGTCTTGTCGTTGTTCTTCTGGGGCACCATGTCGAGGTGGGCCTGCAGGACGACGCCCTTGCGATCCTCCATGCCTTTCGAAGCGGGCTTACGGACATAGACGTTATGCGCGGCGTCCTCCTTGCACTCCAGGCCTTTCGTCCGGGCGAAATCCATGACGTATTTGCGGATCTTCTCCTCGTGCGACGAGGGGCGCGGAATGCGGACGATCTCCGCGAAATGTTTCCATACGAGCGCCGGCTTGAGCGCAGACAGATTCTTATCCATATTATTCGGTTTTTAGGTTTGTTTGTTCGTTTTCTACGGCAGGATTGTCCCCGGCCCGCTTGTCGAACGCGTCGACGATGTATTTCACCAGCGGGTGGCGCACGATGTCGCGTTTGTCGAACTCGACGACACCGATGCCCGGGACACCGCGCAATATCTCCATCGTGCGCACCAGTCCGCTGTCGCTTTTCTTCGGCAGGTCGATTTGCGTCACGTCGCCCGTGACGATGAATTTGGCATTGCGGCCCATACGCGTGAGGAACATCTTGATCTGCGACAGGGTCGTATTCTGCGCCTCGTCCAGAATGACGAACGCATTGTCGAGCGTGCGGCCGCGCATGTAGGCCAGCGGCGCAATCTGCACTGTACCCTCTTCGAGGTATTTCACCAGCTTGGCGGGCGGAATCATGTCGTTCAACGCATCGTAAAGGGGCTGCAGGTAGGGGTCGAGCTTCTCCTTCATATCGCCCGGCAGGAACCCGAGCTTCTCGCCCGCCTCGACCGCCGGCCGCGTGAGGATGATACGCCGCACATGCCGTTCCTTGAGGGCCCGGACTGCCAGCGCAATGGCCGTATAGGTCTTGCCCGATCCGGCAGGCCCCACGGCGAACAGCAGGTCGTTGCGGTCGTAGAGTTTCACCAGTTTTTGCTGGTTCACCGTGCGTGCGCGGATGATATTGCCGTTGTTGCCGTAAACGATGACATCCTTGTCGACAGGCACGTCCTGATCGGCAATGCCGCCCGCGAACGCCTGGTCGACGACTTCGGTCGAGATGTGTCCGTATTTGAGGTAATAGGCCACCAGTCCCTCCATGCGCTTGTCGAAGCGCTGGGTTTCGGCCTCGGAGCCCAGTACTTTGAGCGACGAACCCCGGGCGACGATTTTCAGGCGGGGGTGCAGCGATTTAATCTGGTCGAGGTAGACATTCTGGGGGCCGTAAAGCTCCCGGGGATCGACACCCTCGATGATAATCTCTTTTCCGACAGCTTCCGTCATAGGCTAAAACAGGTAACCGAGGCTCAATGCGACGTTATACGAACGGAGCTTGTCGAGTTTGCTGCCGTCGGGCAGCACCACGTCCTTTTTCCCCTTGAACTGGCCGTTGTAGCGCAAATCGATGAGCATGTGCCCCAGCAGCTTGACCCCGGCGCCCGCCGTGAACGACATGGTGGGGCGCACGCGCCCGAAATCGAGCAGGTCGCCGCCCGACTTCTGCTTGCAGTCGTTCATCACCGTGAAGACCGGGCCTACATAGAAGCGGAACGGACGCAGCAGGCGCAGCGACAACAATACCGGAACGTCGATCGAATTCGACTTGAGGTTAATCTCCTTGCCGCCCTCGGGACGGATGCGAAGTCCCTGACGCACGTAGAGTATCTGCGGCTCGACGGCAAAGGCGCCCAGATTGACAGCCGTGACGATACCGGCCTGCCAGCCCAGTTTATTCTTGACGTCGGTTTTCGACATGTTCGTCGTATAATCGGGGACGTTGATACCTCCTATCACGCCCCATTCGATTCGGGTTCGGGGACGCTGTGCGGCGACCGGCAATGCGCAGGCGGCCAACAGCAGGGTCAATACAACTTTGCGAATCATCAGCAATTTATTTTTTGGTTTTCAAATTAAAACTTGCCCAGAGCATATATCCTACGCACAGGGCGACGAACAACATCCCCAGGTGGGCATTCCCCGTCCAACGGATGATTGCTCCGCACACCGGGCCCGAAACGGCCCCGGCGGCAATGGCCAGAATCATCAGTCCCGCCACCTCGTTGGCCGACTCCGGAACGGCCTTGGTCGCCACGGCATAGAACGTCGCGAATACGCAGGCCAGGGCGAACCCCATCAGGCCGACGGCGGTATAAATGGCGGCCTCGTGGCGCACGAAAAGCAGCACGGCGCAGAGCGCCAGCGCCCCCGCCATGTTCCAGCGCAGGTATTTCACATCCGAGAACCGCACCAACACCCACGCGCCCACCAGCGTACCGACGATACGGCAGGCATAGAAACCCGTGGTGGTGAGAATCGAATCGGGATTGTCGATCAGCCGCACCGAAAGGAAGCCGATGCCCACATCGCCCGCGATAAAACAGGCCACACCGAGCGTACAGAGCAATACGGTTTTATTTTTCAGCAAACGGAAACAGTCCGACATGCCGGCCGCACGCCCGTTTCGCACCGGCTCGGCGACCGTCGTAGCCTGGAGCCAGACGCCCCCCAGCACGGTAAGTCCCGCATAAATCGGCAGCAACAGGCGCCACGACCCCGTAAGCGCCACCAGCCCCGTGACGATGGGCGCCAGCAGCAACAGCGACGTGTTGCGGAAAATCTGCCCCACGGTCAGGTAACTGGTCATCCGTTCGCCCGGCACGATGGTAGCCAGCAGGGGGTTGATCGCCACCTGGATGGCCGTATTGCCGATGCCGAGCAGCCCGAAGCCCGCAAAGTACCACCCGAGGGCACAGCCCTCGCCCGCGGCGTAGGGCACCAGCAGCCCGGCAATGGTAAAGGCATAGCCGATGATCGCCGTAGCCTTGCGGCCGATGCGGTTCATCAGCGCCGCGAACGGGGTCGACAACACGAGGAACCACAGGAACACCATCGTGGGCAGGAAGCTCACGGCCGCCTGCTGCGATTCGGGAAATTCCGTGGCGATGCGGCCCGTGATGGGGGCCACGATGTCACAGAAGCCCATGATAAAGAAGCCCATAAGCACGGGCCACAGTATGCGTTTGTCCACTTTTTCGACACTCATCGGCGGCGAATTTTCAAATCTACCATTTTTCAAAGTTACGTTTTTTTCTGCAAAAACCTTATTTCAGGCCTCTAATATTTCACAATTCTTTACCCTGGCGGCCCGATATCAGCATCCCGACGAACAAAAAACGTGCGAGATATACAGCCTCGCCGGAACCGGTCAGAGCCGCAATCGCCGCCGCCGAACTTTCCGGCTAACAGGAGAATCCGTTTCCCGAAATCGCCGTGCCGGCCGCCGGCATAAGGGTTATCGACAAACAGGCAGGGCATATCGGCCGCAGGCAGGCCGTATGAAACGGCGCCCGCCGCCGCATTCGGCTGGCCGGCGCACGAAAAACCGGCCGCAGTATCGGCAGATTGGTTCGCCGCGGGGCAAAACGCGGCAGGCGTTTGGATTTTACCGCGGATTTTATTATATTTGTATGAATACATCAATCCGACCGTATGTTCCTATTCGCGCATATAGACCCCATAACGCTGCCGCTCGAGGATCCGATTCTGAAATTCCTGCTGATTCTGGTCATCATCCTCGCGGCACCGCTGCTATTGAACAAACTGAAAATCCCCTATTTGCTGGGGCTCATCATCGCAGGTGCGGTGATCGGCCCCCACGGCCTGAACCTCGTGCTGCGCGACAGCAGCATCATCCTCTCGGGAACGGCCGGCCTGCTCTATATCATGTTCCTCTCGGGATTAGACATGGACATGTCCGACTTCAAGAAAAACAGCTGGCGAAGCCTCGTCTTCGGACTTTACACATTCTGCGTCCCGCTCACGCTCGGCATCCTGGCCGGCTATTACGTCCTGGGATTTCCGATTTACTCCTCCATACTGCTCGCCGGGCTTTTCGCCTCGCAAACCCTCATCGCCTACCCCATCGTCAGTAAACTCGGCATCGCACGCGACAAGGCCGTAACGATCGCCGTGGGCGGCACGGTCATCACCGACACGCTGGCACTGCTGCTGCTGACCGTCATCGTGGGCATGGCGACGGGCAATGTCGACGAAACGTTCTGGTGGCGCCTGAGTGCCTCGGTGCTCCTCTCGATCGGCATCATCCTGTTCCTCTTTCCCCTGCTCGCACACTGGTTCTTCAAACAGTGCAGCGACAGCGTATCGCAGTATATCTTCGTGCTGGTCATGGTTTTCCTCGGGGCCTACCTCGCCCACCTGGCGGGACTGGAGCCGATTATCGGCGCATTCCTCTCGGGACTGGCGCTCAACCGGCAGATTCCCCGCACCTCGCCCCTGATGAACCGGATCGAGTTCGTCGGCAATGCCATATTCATTCCGTTTTTCCTGATCGGCGTGGGCATGCTCATCGACTACCGGGCGTTCTTCCGCGACTGGGAAAGCATCGAGGTGGCGCTGATTATGATTGTCCTGATTACGGCCGCAAAATTCCTGGCGGCCTGGTTTACCCAGAAAACGTTCCGCCTCTCGCCCGACCAGCGCACGGTAATCTTCGGCTTGAGCAGCGCCCACGTCGCGGCGACGCTCGCAGCCGTCATGGTCGGCTATAACGTCATTCTCGGCCATACGCCCGACGGCGAGCCGATACGCCTGTTGAGCGAAAGCGTCCTCAACGGCACCATCCTGATGATACTCGCCACCTGCACCGTTTCGACGTTCGCCACGCAGCGGGGCGCCCACAACATCGCCATGCGCAATGCGCTGGACGACGACAAGGAGCCGCAGCAAGAAGACCACATCCTGATTCCGCTGGCCAACGAGCAGACCGCCTACGAGCTGGTCTGCATGAGTATGACGCTCAAAAAAGCCAAGGAGCGCAACGGGCTCTATGCGCTGAACGCCATCGACAACAAGGTCGAAGACCCCAACCTCGAAAAACAGGGCCGCAAGCTGCTCGACACGGCGGCGCAGGCAGCGGCATCGGCCGACAACTACCTGCAGCAGCTTCTGCGCTACGATGTGAACATCGCCAACGCCATCGTCAGCGTGGTCAAGGAGCGCAACATCACCGACATCGTGATGGGCATGCACCACGACCGCACGCCGGGCGGCTCGGGCATCGGTCGTCTGGCGGCCGACGTGCTGGGATACAGCAACGCGACGACCTTCTTCTACCATCCCGAACAACCGCTGACAACCGTCAAGCGCCACCTGGTCGTCGTACCCGAAAAGGCGGAAAAGGAAGCCGGGTTCCAGATGTGGCTGAAGAAACTGCGCAACATCGCCGACAACTCGGGTGCGAAAATCGTTTTCTACGCTCCCGAAAATACGATGCAATACCTGCGGCCCGCACGCGGCAGGCGCTCGGCAAAAGCCGATTACGTGGTTTCCGACTGCTGGAACGACCTGACGGCGCTGACCTACGAAACCAAACGCGACGACTGCCTGTGGATCGTGATGAGCCGCCGCGAGCGCATCTCCTACCACCCCGCCATGAGCAAGGTGCCGGGATACATGGAGCAGTTCTTCCCGGGCCACAGTTTCGTGCTGGTCTATCCCGTACAGGCGGGCGATACGGAGAGCCGCTACCTGTAAGCCGGCCCGGAACGGGAAGGAACAGGAAGGAGCGGCGGCGGTTCCGGGCCGCGGACTTGTCTGTTCCACGAAAAATATACGCACGCCGGAAAATTCCGCGCAGGTCGGGGGTTTATGCCCTGCCAGCATGATTTCAACGCCGAATCGGACAGTCTGCGCCCGGGCAATCCCCAAATAAATTTGGCATTCCCCCCGGCTTGCACTATCTTTGCACCATAAAAAGGAAAGCGTATGAGTCTTGTAGCAATCGTGGGCCGTCCGAATGTCGGCAAAAGCACCCTCTTCAACCGCCTGGTGGGCCAGCGCAAAGCCATCGTCGATGCGACGGCAGGCACCACCCGCGACCGCCATTACGGCAAGACCGACTGGAACGGACGGGAATTTTCCGTCATCGACACAGGCGGCTATACCGTCAATTCGGAGGACATCTTCGAGGATGAAATCCGCCGCCAAGTGCTTCTGGCCATCGACGAGGCCGACGTGATCCTGTTCCTGGTGGAGGTAAAAACCGGCATCACCGACCTCGACATGCTGATGGCCGACATCCTGCGCCGCACGTCGAAAAAGGTGATTCTCGTCTGCAACAAAGTCGACAACAACGATCAGATATACTCTTCGCACGAGTTCTACGCCCTCGGACTGGGCGACCCCTACTGCATCAGCTCGATGAGCGGCAGCGGCACGGGCGACCTGATGGACTCCATCCTCGCGGCACTCCCTTCCGAAACCGCAGCCGAAGAGGACGAAGACCTGCCCCACATCACCATCGTCGGCCGTCCGAACGTCGGCAAATCGTCGATGACCAACGCCCTGCTGGGCGAGGAACGCAACATCGTGACCTCGATTGCCGGCACCACCCGCGATTCGATTCACACCCGCTACAACAAGTTCGGCATGGACTTCTACCTCGTGGATACGGCGGGCATGCGCAAGAAAGGCAAGGCGATGGAAGACCTCGAATTCTACTCGGTAATGCGCTCGATCCGCGCCATCGAAAACTCGGACGTCTGCATCCTGATGCTCGACGCGCAGCAGGGCCTCGAATCGCAGGACCTCAACATCCACAACCTGATTGTCCGCAACCGCAAGGGCTGCGTAATCGTGGTCAACAAGTGGGATTTGGTCGAAAAGGACAACAACACGATGAAGGAGTGGACGGAATTCCTGAAGAAAAAACTCGCGCCGTTCAACGACATTCCGATTATCTTTACGTCGGTATTGAGCAAACAGCGCATCTTCGACGTGCTCCAGACCGCAATCCGCGTTTACCAGTCGCGCAAGCGCCGCATCTCGACTTCGGAGCTCAACGATTTCCTGCTGCCGCTAATCGAGAACTATCCGCCGCCCGCAACCAAAGGCAAGTACATCAAAATCAAGTATGTGACCCAGCTGCCGACACCGACGCCGCAGTTCGCGTTCTTCGTCAACCTGCCGCAGTACATCAAGGAACCGTACCGCCGTTTCCTCGAAAACAACATCCGCGACCACTGGGATTTCTCCGGCGTGCCGATGCAAATCTATTTCCGCCAGAAGTAAAGCGACGGACTCCCGGCTGTCGACAGCGCACAGCCCCGAGAAATGCGGCACGGGAAACAATTGAAAAAGGACATCTTCCGATGTCCTTTTTCAATTCACTTCGCTACGCTTTACGCCGTGCCAGCAGTTTCTGCGCCGTATCGGAAAGCAGCACCACGGCCCCGGCGAGAATCACCGTATCCTTTATCACCAGCCGCCCCGCCCCGGACAGCAGCGGAAACCCGTACTCCCCGCTGCCCAAATCCGGCACCCAGACTTCGGGCGTGGTCACGAGGAACGACAGCGTGCCGAGCGTCATGACAATAGCCAGCACTTCGCCGGCCAGTCCTACGTGCGCAGAGAAGAAGCCGAGGAAGGTCAGGATGCCGATACCCATAATCAGCAATCCCAGGCCGTGCGAGAATCCGTAGGTGTTGTTTTTCTCATGCCACGCGTGCTTGGCGGCATCGAACTCGCCCTCCTTGAGTTTGTAATCCTTATACTCGGACGCTTCCCCGTTGTAGAAGAAGCTCATGAAGGGACTGTTGGCCACGAAAGGCACGATGCCCTCGGCCTCGTAGTTCCAGAATTTAAGTCCGCCTATCCAGACGAAGACAACAAGGATGGCCACGCGAATCATCCCGAGGCCGAGTCGCTGCGTGCGTGCCGCGATTTTCAGGAAGCCGTAAAACAGGCCGGAAAGTTTTTGCATCATATCGTTTATACGTTAAGTTCGATGATGCAAAGGTCGGGATTCCGGACCGGGCAGGCGATGGCAGGAGTGCCGGAAAAGATGGATATTATTCCCGTTTTTCGCGCTGGCGGAACTCCGTGATGCTCTCGCCGTTCATTTTCGCAAAAAACCGGCTGAAAGCTGCCGCATCCTCGTACCCCAGCAGGTAGGCAATCTCCTTGGCGCTTCTGGCCGTGTAAAGCAGCAGGCGCCGCGCCTCGGCGTTGACCCGGTCGTGGATGATGCTCAAAGGCGAGGGCTGTCCGCAGGATGCGAACAGGTTGGCGAGCGTCTTGGGGGAGCGGTGCAGCAGCTCGGCATACTCCTGCACCCGTTTCTTCGTGCGGAAATGCGCATCGACCAGCACATAATAACGGCGCACGGTATCGAAAAGCTTTTCGCGGTCGGCGCCGATGGAGAAACGCTCGCGCGCAATGCGCGTACATATTATGATAAACCGCTTGAGCTGCATGCGCAGCATCTCCTCGCGCAGGCCGTCGGCCACCTCGTACTCCGCCAGCAGCTCGTCGACCACCCGCTGCAAAGCGGCGGTGCGGGCTTCGGACAACGCGAGCCGCAGTACTCCGGAGGTGCCGTTGAAAAGCAGGCCGTTGCACGAAACTTCGCCGTCGTGGCCGAAAATGCAGTAAAAATTACTGTCGAAAGCCAGCATGAGGTATTCGCCGTCGACCGCGGTGACTTCGAGGCTGTGGAGCGGCGTCAGGGGGACGAGCTCCCCCGCCTGCAATTCGAGCGGAATATGGTCGACTTCGAGCGACAGCCGGCCCTGCCGCACCCAGACAAACTTGTAGAGGTTGGGGCGGCGCAGCAACTGTGCGTCGCGGTAATCGCCGCACAGGACGAGGTTGCCTTTCAAAGGCGTGCTGAACGTCAAATCCATCGCAGAATCGTTTAGGTCGGGAATAATCGCAAGCGGTATTCCAAAGATAGCGACCAAAAACGAAACGCCCGCATATTTACCCGGAAAAAATCGCATGCGGCGTTTGCAGCCATCCCGCACGCCCCGTGTGGGATAAGCGGAAATAGCGGCACAACAGCCCGGCGCGACCCGAGGTGCGGGGATTCCGGAGTGCAAAAGCAGGAGGGTCGGTCTTACGAAAGACCGGCCCTCCCCGTTTCATAGCTGCAGCACGCTCCGCGGCAATTGCGAATACGTCCGCCGAAAATCCGCGACGCTCCTAATCCTGCTGCGGCGCGGCGCCCCCGCTTGGC
>ERZ791875.150-NODE-150-length-95614-cov-148.603711_pt1 | contig 95614 bp, 87 predicted proteins | sample MGYA00510278_ERZ791875 | MGnify/ENA primary metagenome ERZ791875 (study PRJEB30046, sample SAMN00792078) | human gut metagenome | study: EMG produced TPA metagenomics assembly of the A metagenome-wide association study of gut microbiota in type 2...
ATAATTCTATATAGATATATATTATATATATATATATATTATATATATAATATTAATATAATCAGTATTATTAGATTCACTGTGACCCGCTCCGAGCTTCGCTCTCCGCTAGACTCCCCGTGGAGGATGGATATAATCAGTATCAATCACATCAAGTTAATCAGCATCATCATCTCTATTAATATTATTAATACTAATATGATTAAGTCTAACTCATCTTCATCCTCCACGGGGAGTATGACTTGCATATTTATAATCATATAATCCTCTATGATGTAAATGTTAAAAATAGTTTTTCTCTTGGTAGATTCATTCAAACTCTTACATTTGCTAAAAACAATTAAGTTATGGGTAAAGATAAAAGTGAAACTAAACCTAAATACACTAGAGAATTTCATAGTGGAGAAAGGGATAAAAAAGAAGTTAAAATTCCTAGTAAACTTAAACTTGGAAATATTGGTATTGATAGTATTATTAAAACTAAATAATTTAGTATTATGATTAAAGTTGAAAGTAAATTTAAAGATTTTGGTATTCAAATACCTACTGACATTAGCGAAATAACAAGTGAAGCACTTGACGCTATTCTTACTAATGTAGTTGTTGCTAAACATTATTGTGTTGTTGCTCTTTGCCAAAATGAAAGTTTGTTCGGTGTTATTAATAGTAAAGTAAGTACAGTTGAGGTTATGCCAATTATTGCTAAGATTAGTAAAGAAGATGCTGAACTTATTGGTATGAATCAAATGGATAAGATTATTATTGACCGTTCTACTCTTGAACGTGGATATCATCTTTATCTTAAACATAATGTTCTTAGTCCTCAATTTGTTAATAAGTATATTACTAATGATACTGAATTAACTCGTTCTATTACTGTTGGTACTTTTGGACAAAATCAAGGATATACTAAAGGACAAAAAGTTTGGTTTGTTGAATTTAAAGTTATAGCTATTAATGATTTAAGAGCCGCTATTACTGACAAACATAATGCTATTAATCCTTTTGTTTATCATTCTGCTGAAAAAGCTAATTAGCCATTTCGTCTAAATAATCGAACTCTTCTTAGAACTACTTATGTATAATTTAAAATTATAGGTACTTGTGTTCTTGTTTATAGTAGTAATCTAAGAAGAGTTCTTAAACTTTCAATTATGGATTTTAAGACTAATACTAGTTTTAATATTGCTAATACTAGTTCTCAAGAAGATTTTGATGATGATTATATTCTTATTTATAAAGATATAAATAATATATTAGATGATATTGGATTTCAAGGTGATGATAGAATACTTTGTAAATCTATTATTGAAAGTCTTGAAAAAGAAGCTAGTATTAATATACGAAAAGATAAATGTGTTGCTATTCCTCATATTGGTACTATTCAAAAGAATTGGTATCGTTCCAAACTTATTAGTCATTATAAAGACTTTAAAGAAGCTAGAAAAACTATGACTAGAGAAGAGTATAAAGAATATACTGCTAAAGTTATGGAAGAAGAAAAGCAAAAACATTATGAAGAAGAAGAAAAGATTAAGACTGAACTTAAGTTTAAAAAGAAACTTCTTCCTATTTGGATTAAACTAAGTAAAAAACATAGTGCTGCTTATGCTAATCTTTGGCTATATGCTATGAGTCAACTTGAAATTATTGAATTTGATGAAGAAGTAGAAGAAATATATGAACGGTTTGGAATTGGATTGGATGCTGACCATAGATGAAACTGGTATGCCAAAAGCTCCTACACTTAAACAACTTCTTGATAGAGATGTTAGTCTTCTTTATACTAGAGATAAATCTCCTAATAAAGAGATGTATGTTAAAGAAGTTGGAGTTATTTATTATCTTGGTGACCCTAAAGGTCCATGTTTACAAGAAGGTCTTAGTGAAAAAGAAGCTCTTAAAAAAGCTATTGAAAACTTTGATTTACCTAAAAATTATCAACCTGATATTCTTGTTTGGAAACTTATTAAACGATATTATAACCAAAAAGCTGGAGCTGGTATGGAAGCTGTACTTAATATTAAGCGCGGTATTCATAATGTTGCTCTAGCTGCTAGCAAGTTAAATGAATTGTTGAATGACAAATTATCTGATGGTGCTAGTCTAGAAGATGTTCCAGTTGTTATTAGTTATATGAAACAAATTAATGATTTAGCTAATCAGTTTCCAAACACGATTAAAGCTCTTAATGTAGCTGAAGAAAATCTTCTGTATGAACAAGAGAATGTTGCTGGTAGAGGTGGAGTTGAAATTACTAGTAGTATGATTGAAGAATAAGCTGATGCTAATCCACTTCATCCTCCACGGGGAGTCTAGCGTAGGCACGTAGTGCCGAAGCGGGTCCAAACTAGTGTTGAACTTAATGGTATTAATAATATGGAACTTAGAGATAAAAGATATAATGATATTAGACTTATTTTTCATGAAGAAGAACATAAATATAATGATAGTCTAGGTAATGATTATATTTCAACTACTACTATCCTTCATAATTATGCTCCAAAGTTCGATAAGAACTATTGGTTGAGAAAAAAGTCTAAAGAACTAGGAATAAGTGAGAAGAAACTAGAGGAACAATGGTCAATTATTACTAAAGAAGCTTGTGAACGTGGAACTAATACTCATAATGGTCTTGAAGATGGTGTTAAAGGAGCATCTATGTTTCAACAAGCTATTAATTATCTTGATAAGCGTGAAGATGGTGTAATGGTTACTATTGCTGATATACCAAATTTTGGTGCTAGTTATAAGTTACTTAATCTTAAAGATTTTATTGAACTTACTAATAATCGTTATCCTCTTATTTATGATGCGTTTAAAATGTACACTGAAAAAGGATATAAGATTTATAGTGAGATTGGTATGTTTCTTATAGATTGGCTAATTAGTGGAACTATTGATATTCTTCTAGTTAATGAAGATACTAATTATGCTGTTGTAGGTGATTGGAAAACTAATCGTGGTGGATTAAAATTTAGTAGTGGTTATTATAAGAAAGATAAAACAGTTAGACCTGCACAACAAACTAATGTTTGGGTTGATAAAGATGAACGACTTTTAGCTCCTCTTAATCATCTTCCTAATTGTAATGGTGCTATATATAATCTTCAACTTAGTATGTATGCTTTTGCTGTTGAATATATACTTGGTTTAACTATTAAAGGTATTTGGCTGTGTCATATTGATAGTGATTTTGAACTTAATGAATATGGTATGCCAAAAAGGTTTTCTGATGGTCTTTATCATATTAAAGAAAATCCTGTTGAAACTACTAAGTTCTTTACTATGAATTACCTACGTGACGATATTAATAAAGTTCTTAAAGATAGAGAATTACAAATTAAAGCTAGTGGTGTTCAAACTCAATTTAAACTTGCTATATGAAATTAAATAAAGATAATTTAATTGGAGTAATTATTGGTTTTATTGTTTTAGTTATATTTGCTATTTGTTTATCTAGTGGATGCACTAAATGTATTACTCCAGTTCCTGAAATTCGTTATGTTCCTGTTACTGATTCTACTGCTATTAATGAATTAGTTTTAACTAAAGAATTACTTCGTAGAACTCAAGATTCTCTTAACACTTATAAATCTGATACTACTATTAGTGCTGATTACTTTGTAGCTAAATATAAACTTGAACGTATTAGATATTATAATGATATTGCAGGAAAAGGAAATAATATCAAATATCTTAGAGGTTGGATTCGTAGAACTCTTGATGAATAAGTTATGTATATTATTAATCGTAGAAAAAATATAAGATTAATTGGTGATGAACATCATATTGGTGATGACTTTGAATTTGTGATTTATAAAGTTCAAATTAAAGTTCTTTGGTTTTGGATTACAATTAAAGAATTTGATGGAGATGATTATTATGATGCTGTTGATTGTTTTAGATATTGTACTAATCCTTATATAAATTAAATTATGGCTTACTTTGGAGATGCTTTTAAAAAACTATCTATTAAAGAAGGTGGTTATGTAAACGATAAAGATGATGCTGGTGGAGAAACTTATAGAGGTATCAGTCGTAAATATAATCCTACTTGGCAAGGTTGGACTATGATTGATTCTTATAAGAAACATTATACTGTTGGTAGTAAAGAGTTTAAGTCTAAGCTTGATAATGATGTTCAGCTTCAGAAACTTGTTTGGGAAAAGTATAAAATAGGTTATTGGGATGTATTTGAACTTGATGATTTTAATAGTCAGAGAGTTGCTGAACAACTATTTGATACTAACGTGAATTGTGGTCAAGTTGCAGCTATCAAGATGGCTCAAAGAGTTCTTGGTCTTAAAGAAACTGGTAGATGGAATCTTGATTTACTTAATAAACTTATAGAAATAAAAGATTAACTTAATACTGTATAGAATTATGAAGAAGATGTTAATAGCAATATTTATAATAGCGATTATTAATTTATGTGTTACTCTGTATTTATCAATAAGTCGTTTTAGTGTAGAAGTCAATTCATATAATAAAAGTGACACCGCTATTAATCATGTTCGGATTGATTCTATACAGTTAGTTATAACTGAAAGAGAAAGTATAGTTTATAAATTAAAAGAACATGAGAAAGATATTGAAGATAAAGTTATTAGTCTTAATGATAGTGCTACTTGGGAGTTATTCAAGAAGTTGGTGTCAGAGTGAGATTGATAATATAGTGCATCCTCCACGGGGAGTCAACACTACTGATACAACTGTTCTTGTTCCTATTAATATGATTAAGGTTGCTAATACTAAAATTATTAAAGCTAAACTTTATAAAGATATTATTAATGAACAAGACAGTATAATTAATCTTCATAAGATTAAATATAATGCTCTTCATAAAGAAGTTGAAACTTTACAATATAATCTTAATAATAGTAATAAAACAAATGATAATTTAAATAAATCTATTGAACGTATTAAACGTAAGAATAGATATTTGGTAAGCGGTGGTGCTGTTTGCGCTATCGCTTTTGTTGTTTGTTTACTAGTTAAATAAAATATTATGGCTGATGGTAAATATCCTTTTCTAGAGTACATTGAAGAACCTGATAAAGAGAAAAAGTATAAGAAAGCTAGTGATCGTGGATGGTATGACCCTCATAATAACTTTTTAATTGGAGATAGTGGTGGTTTTCTTTTAAATATTAGACCTGGTAAATTTGTTAATACTGAACTTTTTAATGAAGCTGCTAGAACATATCAAGCCACAGGTAAATATACTCAATTTAAAGTTGATAGTATTCCTCATAGACAATTTAGACGTAGAGAATGTGATAGACGACGTAATGGTTTTTCTGCTCCTTGTTGGCAAAATCCAGATGGAAGTATAGAAGATGTTTGGATAACAGGTGGTCATTATAATTTTCTTAATTATACTCGTATGGAACGTACAGATGAATCATCTGTTATTGTTACTGAACATGGAGCTACTGCTAAAAAGATTTATAGTTTTCCTAGTTTTATTGATGCTCAATTTTGGACTTGGCAAATTATAGAATTTTGTAGACGTAATGGTTTGCATCTTATTATTGATAAAACTCGACGTGGAGGTTTTTCTTATATTATGGCTGCTGATAGTTCAAATGAAATTAACTTATCTAAACATAAAGTTGTTATTCATGTTGCAGCTGATAATAAATATTTGATTAAGCAAGGAGGTTTAAGTGACTTTGCTGTTAATAACTTAAAGTTCTTTGAAGAAAAAACTCCATTTAAAAGAGGAATATTTAGTCCTACTACTGATAGTTTTAAACTTGGTTATCGTATGAAAAATGGAGTTGAAGCTGATGATAGTTGGTCTAGTTCTCTTTTAAGTGTTAGTGCTAATAATAATCCGGACTGTGCTATTGGTAAAGATGCTGTTACTATTAAAGTTGAAGAGTTGTCTACAATGCAAAACTTTAATGAGTTTATGAATGTGACTGAACCTACAATGACTGTTGGTACTCGTACTACTGGTACTCTTATGGCTTGGGGAACTGCTACTGCTGCTAATATGCAAATATTTGAACAAAACTTTTATAATCCTAGAGCATTTAGATTTATGGCTTTTGAAAATGTTTTTGATAATGATGCTCGTAATGAAGTTTGTGGATTTTTTAAATCTTATGCTTGGGGTCTTGAAGGAGAAATAGATGGAGTTAAAGGTTTTGATGAAAATGGAAATAGTAATTTACGAATAGGTCTTCAACTTGCTGCACGAGAAAGAATTGAAAAGAAAAAAACTGCTAAGACTTTTGCAGAATATCTTAATTATCTTGGTCAACGTGCTTTATTTCCTGCTGAATCTTTTAGTAGTGCTAGTGAAAATATATTTAGTAGTGAAGCTCTCAATAAGTTTGAAGATAAACTTCGAATTGATAATAATTATAAGTTTTATACTGATGGTGAACTATTTGAAGATGGGACTAAAAAGATTTATTTTAAATCTAATGCTCGTATAAGAATTGAAAATCCTGATATGAAAACTTATGATTATATTCAAGGAGTTCCTAGACGTGGTAACGAAGACCCTCATGGTTGTATAAGAGTTTGGTTTGCCCCAGAATATGAAGAAACATATATTAATGATAGACTTGTAAGAAGTATTCTTCCAGGTACTTATGTTGCGGTTTATGACCCTGTTGGTATTGATAAAGATAAAAAAGAAATTACTGATAGACATTCTCATAATAGTATATTTGTTATTGAAATGCCTAGAGAACGTAATGGATTTAAACCTAAACTATGTGCTGCATATTATGGACGTACAGAAAGACTAGAAGAAGCTGATGAAAAGTTTTATCGTTTATGTAAATGGTATAATTGTATTGGTACTGGACTTGTGGAAATAAATCGTGGTGAAACTGTTTCTAACTTTCGTAAATGGAAAGCTACTAAATATCTAGGTTATGAACCTTTATATGTTTGGGATTCTGCTGTTAAAGAAAAAGTTAGTACTAGTTATGGTTATAATATTGGTAGTAGTCTTAAGAAACTAGATGGTCTTCGACTTCTTAAAGAGTTCTTATATGAAGTTATTGGTAAGAATGAATTTGGAGAAGATATTTATGTTTTTGAAAGATTTCTTGATTATCAAACAATTCTTGAACTTAAAAAGTTTAATGCTGAAGGTAACTTTGACCGTATATCTAGTCTTATACTTTTAGGTATATATTGGAAGTCTATTGATATTAAAGGTAAGCGAGAACTTGCTAGTCGTAAGAAAGTTACAGAAGAAAATGATAAAACAGATATTTTTAATAGACAATGGTTTTAAGATTAAACAAATAAAGATATGTATAATTTTGGTAGACTTGATTTCCCTAATCAGCATGTTAGTTATGCTGAAAAACAAGAAGTTGATTGGTATGCTAAATGCTGTGATTACGTTATAGAAGCTGGTATTGCTTGTAAAGCTGATTTTAATGTAGAAGAAAAGTTTAATATCCTTCTTGGTAATATTCCTAGAGAATATTATAGAAAAACTCTTAATCCTTATAATGAGAAAGATGAGAATTTAACTCGTTTTCCAGCTACTATGCGTAATTATGATATGATGAAAGGTATTATTAGAAGATATATTGGTGAATATATTAAAAATCCGCATGATTTTATTGTTGGAGCTAATAATCCAGAAGTTGTATTTGCTAGAGATGCTGAACTTGGTAAACAAATTATGATGCTTGCAGAACAAGCTGTTGCTAAGAAAATACAAGAAAGTTATATGCAGTTTGTTAATGAAGGTAATAATCCTGAACAATTTAATCCTGAACAAGCTGTTGATATTGAAGCTTTTATTAAAGAATTTAATGAAAATTTTATTGATGATATTAGTGCACAAGGACAAGATTTAATTAATGTTATTGATGACCTTACTGATGCTTTTACTATATACGCTAGAGCTTATTTTGAATTTGTTGCTTTTGGAGCTTGTTATACATATAGAGATGTTGTAGGTAGTCAATTAATTAAACGTGTTGTTAGTGTTAGAGATGCTTTTCCTGTTCCTAACGATAGTATGTTTGCAGAAGATTATGATATGTTTGCTGAACGTCGTATGTTGACTAAACAACAAATTATAGATGAATTTTATGAATATCTTTCTGAAAAAGAACGTGAAGCTCTTGATACATATTATCAATATAGTGCTACTACTTCTAGCGATAGAGCACTTTTAAATTGGGATAAGTATATGTATTATTTTGGTGATATATGTAGTAAATTTAATAAAGATGATTTACAACATATTAAGAACACTAATATAATGGCTCGTGATGCTAATAATGGTTTATTTGAAGTTTGGCATACTGTTTGGAGAGGTGAAATAAAAGAAGGTATTCTTACATATAGTAATGGAGCATTTGTTACAACAAGAATTGTTGATGAAACTTATCAGCTTAACCCTGCTAATGGTGATATTAGTATTGAATGGGTGTGGCGTCCGCAAGTTTATGAGAGCGTTAGAATTGGTTCTCGTGCTACAAGCATATATCCTTATAAGGCTCGTCCTATTGCTTACAATAGGAATGGTAAACTTCCTTATAATGGTATTGCAGAACTTCTTCCAGGTTTTGGAAGATTTAGTATTATAGATACAGTTATTCCTTATCAAGTATTTCGTAATATCGTTTCTTATCATAGAGAAATGGCTATTGCTAAGAATAAGATGAATGTTCTTATGATTGCTAAATCTCTTCTAGGTAAAAAGCCTGCTGATACTATATATCGTATGGCTGCTGATGGTGTGCTTTATATTGATGATGAAGATGACGCTAATCTTGTTAAAGCACAAAGTGTTCGTTATCTTGAAAGTCGTATGAATAATTATATTACTGAACTTGGACAACTTATTCAAGAGATTGAACAGACTGCTAAAATGGAATGTGATATGACTCCACAACGTTATGGTGAGATTGCTAATAGTGCTGGTAAAGGAGTTACTGATGAAGCAGTTATTCGTGGAAGTATGGGTTCTGTTATTATTGAATTTATATTTGATAAAATGAGAGAACGAGATTATCAAGCTGAAATGGATTATACTAAACTTGCTTGGATTGATGGTCTTAATACTTCTTATAAAACTAAAGATGGCGATATTAGATATTTAAGTCTTGATGTTAATAGTCATATATTTGCTAACTATATTGTTACTTGTAAAACTTCTGTTAAAGAACGTGAGAAACTTGAACAATATAAACAACTTGCATTTAGTGCTGCTCAAAATGGTAATATGGATATGGCTAATGCTGCTATACGTGGAGATAATGTTGCTCAAATTAGTAAGCTTATTGATAAGTATCAAAATATTCAACGTGAACATGAACTTGATGTTGAACGTGTTTCTCAACAAACAGAACAACTTCGTCAAGAATTTGAACTTGCTAAAATTGATAGAAAAGCAGAACAAGATAGAGAAACTATTAGAGTTGAAAAATATCTTGATGGTCAGATTGAAGCTATGAAAGCAAATGCTAATATTATGAGTTTTGATAATGGTCTTAGTGATGCTGAAAAGAGTCAAGCTGAAGAACGTATGGAAAATGCTAGACTTAATCTTGAACGTAGTAAACTTAGTTTAGATGCTCAAAAGACTTCTGTTGAAGCACAACTTAAAGAAAAAGAATTAGCTGTTAAACTTAAAGAAAGTGAAGATAAAGTTAAGATTGCAAAAACGAATAAAAATCGCTATGATAGTAAAAGTAAATAATCGACTGTACTTCTAAATTTTGTTCATAATAGGGCTGGACTTGCTTGTGAAAGTAGGTTCAGCCCATTTTCATTTTTCTTTACATCAAATAAGCCATTTTTAGCTTATTCTGAACACTTTATCTATTTCGTGATAGATTAATCATTTCGATAAATTTTGATTAATGCAGAGTACGTATGATAGCGACAGGCTAGGTTATCAGACTTAAATATACTAGTTAACAATAGTAAATTAATCGGTGATTCAGCTTAAAGGTGAACATATTTTAACGATATAAGTAAAACTCATGTTATTATTATAGTTTATATTTGTGATATAGTAATTAATTAAAAACAAAGAGTTATGCCTAGTTTTGATAGTTTTGGTTTTAATGGTGAAACATCTAATGGAGATGGAAAACCTACTGAGGACATTACAGACCTTGATACAGGTAAAACAGGACAGTTAGATGCTGATGGTAATCCTATTGATGATATTACTGGTGGTAGTAATGGAAATGGGGATAGTAAGACTAATGCTAATAAAGATGACCAATCTTCATCCTCTACGGGGGGTCAGCCTGCTGGTAAAGCAAATGATGCTGATGCTGAACATGGTTTAGAAGAAGGTACTATTATCGAAGATGGAGATAATAAATATACTGTTGATAAAGACGGTAATCTTATTGACGATAAAGGTAATATCTTTAAAGCTAAAAATGAAGTTGCTGCTTATCTTAAAGAATTTGAAGTAGAAGATACTAAAGAAGATAATACTATTGATGTTAAATCGATTCAAGAACTTGTTGGTGTTTCTGTTACTTCAGAAGATGGTAAAGCAGTTACTTTTGAAAATACTCCTCAAGGAGTTGCAAGTTATATTCAATCCGTTCTTGATTTAAAACGTGATGAATTTGCTCAAGCTGGTGTTAATAAATTATTTGAAGATTATCCTATTGTTGGTGATTTTCTTAATTATTATGTTGCAAATGGTAATTCATTTGAAGGCTTTGGTGAACTTCGCGATAGAAGTGGTATTGAAGTAGATGAAAATAATGTAAGCCAACAAGAAGCTATTGTTCGTGAGGCGTTTAAGGAATTTAATCGTCGTGGTAATGTTGATAAGTATATTCAATATCTTAAAGATAGTAATGAGCTTTTCAATGTTGCTAAGGAAGAACTTGAATCTCTTCAGAAAGCTGATAATGAAATTCGTGAAGCTAATGCTAAAGAAGCTATGCGAGTTAAAGCAGAAGAAGAGAAACAACTTGTGGAATTTTGGAATGGAGTTAAAGAATGTATTGATAAACGACAAATTGCTGGTTATCGTATTCCTGAAACTGTTATTATTGAACGTAATGGAAAACAAATTTCTACTACTCCAGAAGATTTCTTCAATTATGTTTATCAAGTTGATGATAAAGGACTTTCTCGTTATGAAAATGATTTAATGAAGTTATCTCCTGCTGAAAGACGCGATGAAGAACTGCTTAAAGCTTGGCTTAAATATACAGGTAAAGGTTATGATAGTTTGATAGAAATGGCTGTTTCTGATAAAGAAGCTAAAAAGTTGAAACTTACTGCTAGTCAACGTAAATCTACAAAAGGAGCTATTAAAATAACTAAACCTGATAGTAAAAAAGATGCTCTGAAAGATGAGCGTTTTGGTTATTAACATAATAGTAAATTTGTAGATGAAAACATTACGTGTTATTGGACAAACTCGTTATGAAGATAGAGGTTATTCTAATGAAGAATCAATCGCTTATCTTCAGCTTCAAAAGCCAGAAGAAATTAATAGTTTTCTGACTTATAATTATGGTATGGATGATGACCGTTTTCCTTTAAGTTTTATTACTGAAGGTCAAGGTAGTCGTGGTATTAAAGACGTTACTACTGTACAATGGACTTGGAAAACTATGGGTCGTATGAAGTTTACAGACTTTGTAACTTACTTTAATACTGCTGTTACTAAACCCGGTCAAAATGGTAGTGAATTTGAAGTTCACTTCTCTACTCATTGGTTTATTGAACAACATGGTCTTACTGCTCCCGATGGTGTTACTCAAGTTCGTATTCAGAAAGACTTAGGTGAATCTGCTTATGGTTATGCTTATCTTTTGAAACTTACTTCTCCTAATCCTGATGCTTATGTTGACCCTCAATGGTTGGCTAAAGGTATGTATTGGGCAATGAGTGCTCCTACTGTTTCTGAATCTTATTCTAAAGGTAATAGAAGCAATACTATGGGACCTGCTGGAATGACTTCTCAACTTGAGTTTTATCGTTATTCTAAAGAAATAGCTGGTAATCTTGCTAATGTTGTTACTCAATATCAATTCCAAAATGATAATGGTGGTACTTCTAATCTTTGGATTAACGAAGAGATGCGACAGTTCAACTTGCACATGAGAGTAATGAACGAAGAACGTTTGTGGAAGTCTGAATATAACCGTTTACCTGATGGTACTATTCCTTTGAAAGACCATGATAATGGTAAACCTATTCCTCGTACTGCTGGTATGTTAGAAATTTGTCGTGAATCTAACTACGATACTTATGGTGAAGTTCTGACTGTTAATAAACTTGAACGTACAATCGGTGATGTTCTTGACCGTGATACTCAAGATGGTGATAAGAATGTAGCTCTTATGGGTGGTAAAGGATTTATTCGTGACTTTGAAATGGCTATCAGAACTGATGCTAAAGAAAACGGATTTATTACTCCTCTTGGTGAAAAGATGATTCAAGATAATGGTGATGGTCTTTCTTATGGACGTTACTTTAATAAGTATAAAACTCCAGATGGATATACTATTACTGTTATTCATAATGCTTATTTCGATAAGGGTACTGATGCTGAAGCTGCTAAGCAAAATGGTATGATTCATCCTACTACTGGCTTGCCTATTACTTCTCATCAAGCTGCTTTAATTGATATGAGTAATTATAAAGGTAATCAGAATGTTCGTATAGTACGTCAAAAAGGACAGGCTTATAAAGCTAAAGTTATCGAAGGTATGACTGATATTCCTGCTTGCTGGGGATTGCCTAATACTAATCATGCAGCTACTGAAATTGATATGGCTCGTTATGAAGTTAAAGGCTCTATTGGTTTGCAGGTAGATAATACCACTAAGATGTTCTTATTGAAATGTGTATTATAATCATTTAAAAGAAGCTATTTAAGATATGGATTTTAACAAAGTAAATGAAGCTAATAAAGCAGGAGAAAATACTCCTGCTGCTTCTAGTGTAAATACAGATAAACAGGTTATACCCCCCGTAGAGGATGGAGTAGATAAACAGCCTGCTAATACAGTAGGATTTAGAGATGAAAGTCTTGATGAACCTTATACTGAAAAACGAACTATTACTATTAATTTAGTTACTAATTATTCATTATATCGTAGAGTTAATGATAAAACATTACCTAAACGAATGGATAAGATTGGTAGTTGTGTTCGTAGTTCTCGTACTCTTTCTTCTAATAAAGGTGAGATTGAATCTTATTTTCCTGCTTTAATTGGTCTTGCTCCTAATAATGAAAACTTTATTTCACGGGTTAAGGCTTATCTTAATAATATTAGTGTTTCAGTTGATGAACTAGGTAAGACTTTTGATATTTCTTTCTTTTGGAATCGTAAACGAGATTATCTTCGTTTTAGAGCCGAAGAAGAAGCTATTGAAACTGCTTATATGAATAGTGACCGTAAAGGAGTTAAAGAACTTAGAGAAGCTCTTGAAGCTAAGATTACTAAGTTAAATCTTCTTGAAAGTGAAAAGTATAAATATGGTTATCCTATTGTTCTTGATGATTACTTAATTTATCGTCATTGTTTATTATATAAAGATGTAGCTAAAGATATTGCTCTTATTAATTCTGACCCATCTATTAGATTCTATTTTAAAGATGACCAAAGAGAAGCTGAGCGTCTTGCTAAACATCGTCAGGAAATTAATTCTGCTAAAGGCAATTATGTTAAACTTCTCACGAATAGTGATTTGTTTGATGCTGTATTTATTCAATACTGTGTTGCTAATAATATTAATATTCCTAACGGTATGGCTATGGATATTGTTGATAAACAATCTCATCTTGATAAATTTAGTACAAATGAACCTGCTAAGTTTAATAAACTTTGTAATGATAAAGATATTACTATTAAATCTTTAATTGAGGTTCTTATTTCTCGTGGAGAATTTATCAGAGCAATTCATAATCAGAATATTACTACTCCTGATGGTGAGTTCATTGGTGCTAATGTTAAGGAAGCTGTTATGTGGTTTAAAAATCCTACTAATAGTGCTCTTGTTAGTGCTTATAAAAATAAACTTAAAAACATTTGATTATGAACATTGGGGAGATGCACGTGACGTTCAGAGAACTGGCACAACAGATGGGTATGCAGACCGTTCGTGCTATTCTCATGGAAGATATAGATATTTGTCTTAATGCTGCTATAATTGAAAAAGCTAGAAATGTAATAGTAGAAAACGTTGGACCAGTTCCTTATAATGATAAGGTTGCTCGACAAAATGCTTCTATTAGTCCTGTTAATGCTCTTAGAACTTTATACACAGCGGGTACTGTTAACGGCGAAGATATTACAGGTAATGGAACAGAAGTTGACCCTTATAAAATTAATATTGATAGCGACGGAATAATGCTATATACAGGCTTTCAAGTTAGTTATAATGGTAAGACAATTTATGATTGCAGAATTATTGAAGCTGAAGATTTAGGTCAAACGCTAAGAGATTTTTGTAATCGTGCTGCGAAAGATGCTCCGATAGTTACTATATTTGGAGATGAATCTGGTATCAATGTTGATATATATACTGGACGTAATAATACAGTTAAACCTCAATTAGTTAAATATCTTTATATCAAAGAACCTGCTAAAGTTAAGTTTGATGAAGATAGAGAAGAAGATTGGGTTAATTGTGATTTACCTCCTTATTTACATATGGAAATAGTTATGCGTGCAGTACAGATTTATCTTGCTAGTATTGGTGCTACTTCTAATGGAGCTGATAAACAAAGTTAAACTCTAAATTAAATTAAAAATGAGACAGTTTTTGTTGGCGGGCAAAGTCGCTTATGGAGTAGGCTTACCTCTTGCTGCTGGAGCGGTTGCTTTTACTTATCTTGCTAATGGCGAGGAAACTATTGACGCTAACGGTACTAAGATTACCGATAAGTTTTACATTAATCTTGGTCGTGAAGCAAATGGTCCAGTAGTTCTTCCAGCTTATAAGAAACATCTTACTTTTGTTAAAGGTGTTTATCAAGCTGCTACTACTTTCTCTGCTAATCTTACTATTGGAGATGTAAATGCTTATTCTGATTATTCTATTATGATTGTGAAAAAAGGATTAAAGTTCAATGAACGTAATCGTTGGACTGCTACCATTCATACTGGTCTTAATCCTACTGCTAATGATGTAGCAAAGAAATTAGCTAACCAAATTAATAATAATACTATTGGACATGGTATTAAAGCAGATGTTGCTGATGCTAAAATCACTTTAATTGCTGAGTCTAAAGGTGTTGATTATGAAATTCTTGGTGCTGATGAATTAGTTGGTATTGCAGTCACAGTTACAACTCACGGTTTACCTGCTTATGGTGACGCTGCTTATATTATTGATTTAGCTAATAAGGCTGCTGCTGATGCAGGTATTGAATATACTTACCGTGATACTTATACTGAACTGTATCCTGCATATCCTATTAATCCTTTAAAACAACCTGACAGTGCAGATGTTGGATATACTATCTTTACTCTTCGTTTTGCTGTTCCACGTGAAATGAAAACTAGAGATGAAGTTGTTCATCAGATTGTACAAATAGCATTTCCTACTGGAGCTGAGGCTATTACAACTGTTGAAACTATCCTTAAAGCTATTGCTACTGAAGAAAAAGCATAACCTACTACCCGACTTGATTAGGTAAATATTAGGTAATATTAATCAAATAGGGGCTATTGGTATTAGCATTAGTGTTGATACTGATAGTCCCTATTCTTGTATATAAGAAAATGGAATTAATAGAAAATGCCTTTGAACAAGGTCTTATTCCAGGAATTGTTATTGTTGTTTATCTTATAATTAATAAGATACTTGATAACAATAAAAGAAATCCTTTAGATGATATTGCCAAACTTCTTAATATAGTTACTAAAGATATTATTGAAAAAGATAGAGAAAAATCTAAAGCTGTTGTTTCTATTGCTATGGTTAATGCAGCTTCAGAATGCGCAAAGTTTGTTGCTTCAACTATTATTACTAATAATATTGATAGTAACCGTGACCAAATCGAATATAATGCTCGACACTTAGTTAATAGTGTTTATTACGATGCTTATTCTAAACTTAATATGTATCGTGGGGATGAAGATTATCTTAGTCATTATATGAGAGAAGAATGGAAAGAAGATATATATGGCGATATTATTAATATAATTTATAATAAACATCTTGATTCTAATCAACGTATTCTTGCGTTTAATAAACGTGTTGATATTAGAGTTAATGATTATACTGCTTATATTATTAATAAGGCTTTTAAATAAGATGATATTATGATAAGAGGTTATATTAATAATCCAAAACAGCTATCTAAAGAGATGCAATTACGCATTGCAAACATGGCTGAAAAACAGGTGAGAATAGCAGAATTAGGCTTCCCATTGAACGAAAAAAATTGGTGCAAGTTAACACAAGGACAAATTTTAATTCAAGCACTAGAAGCCTTAGAATTGCTTTCTGATGAGCAACAAAAATCAATTATTAATTCATACAATAACTTGATGATAGAATGAGTGAACAAATAGATGATAGTTATGTTAATGGTGTCTATGTAAAAGCTGATGGAACTGAACAAGTTGAGATTAGTCCTCAATATGTTTATATGACTGTTCCTAGCAAATATGTTTGTGTTTATCATAAACTATTAGTTCTTATGGCACAATATGGTCTTGATATGCTTAATGATTGTTCTGCTACTTGTAAAGGTAATAATAAAAATATTGTTACTTGTTGGAATATGTTTCAATCTGCTATGGCAGCATATCAACTTGGTCAAGATAAACTTGCTGAAACTCTTCTTAAATATATTAAAGGTCAACTTAATATTATTTATGAAGGTAGTGAACAAGTTCAGTATAGTGGTTCTATTACACTTCCTGTTGATGAAGAAGGTAAAATTCATGCAATAGTTAGTTGTGGAGATGCTCCTAAGTTTTATGTTGACCCTGAAACTGGTAAACTTTGGGAGAAGAAAGAAGAAGGTAAAGAATATAATGAAACTTATAGTCTTAGTGATGTTGATTATGATAATAAATAATGTGAATGTATTCCATCCTCTACGGGGGGTCTACATTATGAATTTAGTAAACCTAGAGAATATATGAAAACAATAGAAGAAGAACTTGGTAAAGTTAGTCTTACTTGTAATGGTCAATGGAATGACAGACCTTATGAAAGATTATGTATAGTTCATGATGGTTTCTATGCTAGCTATATATCTCGTAAAGCTGTTCCTGCCGGTATTCCTTTATCTAATGAAGAGTATTGGCAACCTATTGCTAAACTTCGAGAAGATTTAGTTATTGATTATGAAACTTTCAAGAAAGAAATACTAGAACTTATTGCTGTTGTTCAAAGAGGTCTTAAAGCTGCTAGAATTGTAGTATCTACAATGGAAGATAGAGATGCTCTTACTTGGGAACAGATTGGAGTAGGTTGTGAAGTTTATGTTATTGAAACTAAAAAGAGTTATATTCTTGATGAAATAACTCCTGTTACTAATGCAAAGAAATGGCATCTTGAAGCTGACTCTGAAATTGGTTCTAAATTTGTAGAATCATTTAGTGGTATGTTTCCAAGAGCAATTGCAGAACGTGCAGTTGCTGATGAATTTGGTATTAATATTCAAGATAATTATCTTCGTCGTAATGTTGTAGTTAATTATATGGCACAAGTGCTTAAACAGTATTTTGAAGATAATGCTGTTCAAATACTTGAAGGTCAGATTACTCCTGAAATGCTTAGTGAATCTGTTAAACAAATGTTTACTGCTTCGCAGATTACTAATGCAGCTGATGAAGAAGATTTAACAGTTGTTGATAATCTTCTTAAATTTGCAGATAAAGACTATAATACAAATGATTATAGTGGAAAGGCTCGTAAATATCTTCGTAAGAATATGATTAGTGGTGTTAATACTCTTACTCAAGATATGATTAACGAGCCTAATACTATTTATATACTTCAATATGATTATTGTTTAGCTGGACAAACTATTGAACTTCCAGATAATAGTATTATTCTTTGGAGAGGTGGTAGAATGTATGATGGTGCAGTTAAATTAAATCAATGTAGACTTCTTAGTAATTATCGTCAAGAAGATATGTTTGATAAAGAATCTATATCTCTTGATGGAAATTGGGCTGTTGGTCAAATACTTTATCATCCTCTTGATTTAGGCGAAGATAATAAACAAGTTGAAATTGTTGGTTGGGGTGGAGCTTATACTAATGATTTTTATTGGTTTTGGGATGGTGAAAAATGGGTAAGTATGGGTTTTGATTTATCTGTATATCTTACTCGTGCTGAATTTGAAGCTTTCTTAGAGAAGTTAAGAGAAGAAATGGAAAAGTTTTATGCTTGGCTTCTTGCAGAACTTAAAAAGATTAATGACCATCTTAAAATTCATGATAATCAAATATCTGAATTACAACAAGATATAACTGATATTAACACTAGAATTAATAATCTTATTACTGAATATAATGCTAAATTTGAAGATATTTATAATAAGATTGGGGATTTAAATAGTAATATTGAAGGTAGCATTAATAATCTTGAGCAATATATTAATAATAAGATTGAAGAAATTCTTAATAAAATAAACCAAAGTGGTAGTAATATCAGTAATGAATATAAACAGTATTTTGAAAGTAATTATGTATCAATGTTTAAAAATAAGATTAGACCGGGTACTAATATTACTTTTGTAGAAAATACTGATGGTACTATTACTATTAATGCTGCTGGTGGAGGTTCTGGCGGTGGCGGACTAACCGAAGAAGAAGTACGTAATATTATTAATTCTATGCTTAATAATTATTATACTAAGCAAGAAATTAATGATATTATTGCAGGTCTTGAAGGTGGTGGTGGCTCAGGCGGAGATGGTACTCATAATGTTATGTCTACAACTCAACTTGGTGAAGCTAGAACAGGTAAGTATCTTGTTATGAATAAATTTGCAGATAGTGAAACTAAACCTAGTAGACTTGATGTAGATTTTAATTCTCTCTATACTGATATTAAAAATAAATTAGTTGGAGAAGGATTTGGACAAGGTGGTGGAAGTGGAGAAGGTGGTGGAGTTGCTGCTAGTCAAATTCAAACTTGGATTGCTGCCGTTGTTCCTATTGGTTCTATTATGCTTTGGGATACTTCAACTCCTCCTAATGGTTGGGAAGTTTATACTGCTGCACAAGGACGTTTTGTTATGGGTTATATACCTAATGGTATTAATATTTATAATAATCCTAAACAAGGAAATCTTGATTGGAAAACAGTTCTTGAAAATATTAAAGATACATATGACCCTGCTGCTCCGGGTCGTAATGTAAGTGCATATGCATTTTATATTGGTGGTACAGATTTGCCTCTACATCAACATGCTGTTGCTGTTGGTAAAACTAAATCCGGTGATAATAACCATCGAGTTATAGCACCTAGTAACTGGAGACTTATATCAGGTGATTTAGATGGTGATGTTAAAAATGGTTATCCTTATGGTACTGATAGAAATAGACTTGATAATCTTGGCATTAATCGTTCTACTAATTGGTATATGACTGGACCTAATATTAGCAATAATGGTGAAATGACTTGGAGCCAAATAAGTGGTAATAGATGGACAGGTGATTATCTTGCTATTAATAAACTTATGCCTACTATTGCTTTACATTATATTAAACGTGTTTCTAATCCGTGGTAATTATGGCTGAAGAAGAAAATGTTTTTGTTGGTACTAATTGTCAATCTTTTGACCCTAGTAAAGTTCAATGTGATAAAGAGGGCAATATGCCAATTCATATACTAGATAAGTATTGTGAAGAAAATGATACTAGGTATAATATATATCCTTTAACTGTTATACAAGCTATATTTGATGGTTTAACTGGTACTAGACTTGATAGAATACTTGCTGCTTGTAATAGTGTTTATTTAACTTGGGAAGGTACTTTTGCTGATACTGTTAATAAACTTGATAAAATTTATCGTCGTAAAGGATATATTATTACTTATCGTGATGCAACTAATATTAATTGGACACAACGATATAATAGTGATGATATTAGCGATACTGCTTGGACTAATCCAGATAATTGGGAGGGATGGTCTTTTGATACTGTTATTAAAGATTTAGCAGAAGCACTTGAAAAGATATTTACTAATATAGGTGATTATAAAGACTTTCTTGATATTATTACTAGTTTTATTAATGATTTTGTTATTAATGTGTTTAATAATATTAATAATTATCCTAAACTAGTTGAAATTATTAAGAATAGTACAGTTGAAAGTTTGCCTATTATTATTAGAGATATATTTAATAATATTAATGAATATCCTGAGCTTAAAGAGATATTTAATCAATATATTAAACAATGGACTGAATCTATCTTTAATAATATTTCTTCTTATCCTGCTCTTAATCAGTTTATAACTAATGCTATCAATACTCATGTAGAAACTACTATTGGTAATATATTTAATAATATTGATAATTATCCTGCGATTAAGAATCTTATTATTACTAATACTGTTAATAAAGTAGTTGATATATTTAAGAATATTGGTCAATATCCAGAATTACAAGAAGCTATACAGAATAATATTAATGAACGTGTTGATTATATATTTAATAATATTAATAATTATCCTGAACTTATTGGTATTCTTTCTGATTTAGTTTGTAATTGTGTTAAGAATATATTTGCTAATATTAATAATTATCCGGGTCTTGTTACTTGTATTAATAATGCTGTAAATAGTAGAGTTGATTATATTTTCAATAATATTGATAGATTTCCTATTCTTAAGAATCTTATTGAAACTAAAGTAGAAGCTAGAGTTACTTATATATTTGAACATATTAATAACTTTACTGAATTACTTAATGTTATTAAAGGTAATATAGAAAATATCTTTGATAATATTGATAATCATCCTAACCTTAAAGTTGTTATTGAGAATAAAGTTGAATCTACAGTTGAACATATCCTTAGTAATATAGATAATTATCCTATTATTAAAAAGAAGATTATTCAATTCTGTAATGAAGCTATTGAGGCTAAAAGAGGAGTAGCAAATGGTATTGCTAGTCTTGATGGAGATGGTAAAGTTCCAGCAAGTCAATTACCTAGTTATGTTGATGATGTTCTTGAAGGATATTATGTTGATGAAACTCATTTTGCTGAAAAATATATAGAAGATGCTCCTGTATATTATACTCCTGAAAAAGGTAAGATTTATGTTGATATAAGTGAAAGTACTAATCATAGTGGTAAAACTTATCGTTGGTCTGGAACTAAATATGCAGTTATATCTGAAACTTTAGCTTTAGGCGAAGTTACAGGTACTGCTTATGATGGTGGTAAAGGTAAGAAAACTACTGATATCGTTAATAGTTTACCTAAATATATTCCTAGTACACAAATTAAATTATCTAGGTCATCTGGTGGAAATATCATAATTGGTTCACATCATTATGAATTTAATAATACAACAAATGTTTATGAAAGTAAACCTTTTAATGATAGTATAACATTTCCTGTTGTTAGTAAAACTGAATCTGGAGTTATGTCTGCTGCTGATAAAGTTAAACTTGATGAAACTTTACCTAATCGAATTACTGAACTTAGTAATAATGTTTATACTAAAGAAGAAATTAATAATAAGTTTAACAATGTTCCAACAGTAGAAAATACTTATACTAAAGCTGAAGTTGATAAAGCTATTGCTGATGCTATTAAAGCTTTAATTCCTGCTGGTTATGAACTTGTTATTAAAAAGAAAACAACTTAATATTAATTATGGTGGTACTGAATAAGTGCCACCATTTAAAGTTTATAAAGTTATGCAAGATATTAATCAACAATTATATGAAAATAAAAGTACACCTGAAGGATTTATTCCTGTTTATGGTGTAGTTATAACTGTTCCTACTGGAATATATACTAATGGACAAAAAGAATTTACTTGTGATAAAACTTTTGACGAAGTAAAAGAAATATTATTAAAAGGAGGAAGCATTATTGCTATTGATAATTACAATGATAGAATTAATTTTGATAGAATTGTTATAGGCAATAATGATATTAGTGCCACAATTACTTATTTTTCTAATGGCGGAATTAATAAAATCGATTTAAGTTGGGATAAAGGTATAGCTAGAGTTGGTGGTGAAGAAACTAAAAGTATTAATACTTTTGTAGCTATAAATAGTAATTCAATTATTAAATCATATGATATTAATACTATTATTATGTTATTAACTAATAATGGTACTCCTACGGAAGTATTAAATGCTATAAATACTATATTTACTAATTTTGATGGATTTATTGCTGCTATTGGTAAACCTAATTCTGTATTTTATAATAATACCTATGGTAAATTTTATATTAGATATACTGGTGATGTTATAACTATACAATGGAGTAATAGTAATACAATAAATCATGTAGCTTTACGTAATGATGGCAATTATGATTATAATACTATTCAAATAGTTGACCAAACTCTTTATAGATTAAGTAATCTTACTATTGACCCAATAGTTAATCCTAAAATATGGGTTGGTACTGCTACTCAATATGCAGCTATTGCACAAAAAGATAATAATACTACTTATATAGTTAAATCGGATGTTTAAATTATGGCTATATATCAAGGAGATGTTGGAATACATGATATTAAAGTTGGTAATATAGATGTATTTGAAATATATCAAGGTAATAAACTTGTTTATCCTGAAAATATAGATGTTACTATTACATTTAAATTAAATGTTTCCGGAACTGTTACTATTAATGGTTATACTCCTGTTATAAGTGAAAATAATACTAAATTTGTATTTACTATTCCTATTAAGACTAATTATACTGCTATTATTAGTGCTGAACATTATAAATCTCAAACTATTAAAGGTAATAGTGGTTATTTACCTATAACTCATAATGTAGAATTAGAATGGGAACAAAGATTTATTTCTTATACTGTTACTTTTCCTACTGATGGAGTTAAAGTTTTATTTGATGGAATAGAAAAAGGAGTTATAACTAATGGTAAATTAGTTGTATTAATTGATGATACAGAAGCTAAAGATAGTTATACTGTTACGTTTAAAGGTAGTAAAGCTAGTATATATGATACTAGTACATTAACAATAGTTAATAATTCTATTGCTAATACTGGTGGAAGTTATGATTTAAAACTTCCTACTAGTTCTGTTAAAAGTGGATATAAGAGAACTGACTATGCATCCTCCACGGGGAGTATAACCAAGGGTTCTACTTATGCTGGAACTTGGATTGAAACTGTTGTTAATCTTACTGCTAGTTTTACTAGTTCTACTACTTTAGGTAATATAAGTAATAATGTATTAACTATACCTAATAATGAATCTACTAATACTAAAAGTGGTACTTTAAGTGTTGTATTTACTTTAGAAAATAAACAAACTAAAGAAGTTAGTGCAGCTTTAAATCAAGCTGCTGGTGCTAAAGTTTATACTGATTGGGTATTAGATTTACAAACTGATGGAACTAGTGTTGAAGCTAAAGGCGGTACTAGAACTATTACTGCTAATGTTGCCCGTAGAACTTATAAATGGAATAACACTGGTACTGTTTATAGTGAAACTGCTACTCCTACTCTTAGTATTAGTGGTAGTGCTAGTCTTAGTGGAAATCAAATAAAATTTACATCAAATGAGAGCGTTTCAGCCCGTTCAGCGACACTTACAGCTAGTTATGTAGGATTGTCCAAAACGGTTACGATAACGCAACAGGCAGGCGCGAAAGTGTATTCAGCGTGGTCTGCTTGGGCTGTTTCTATCTCGGCAAGCGCGCAAACAATAGCTGCAAGTGGAGGTTCGTCCACAATAACTACTAATGCTTATCGTTCTCGTACTTGGACTTGGAATGGTGTTGGTACTACACATACTGATACAGAAACTGCTATACCTACACTTAGTGGTAGTGCTAGTGGATTTACTTTAAGTGGTAAAACTGTCACTGCTAGTAATAATACTACAACAAATAGTCGTAGTATAACTATAACTGCTACTAGCAATAGTGTTTCTAAGTCGGTTACTATAACACAATCAGCTGGAGCTAAAGTTTATGGTAATTGGTCAGCTTGGATAGTTAATATTAGTGCTGATAAAACTAGTATTGGTGCAACAGGTGGTACTGCTACTATATCAACTAGTGCTAGTAGAACTAGAAGTTATACATGGAACGGTGTTGCTGGTTCAGGTGGTACTGAAACTGGAAACGGTTCTCCAATATTAAGTAAAGTTAGCGGAAGTGGTAGTTGGACTAATCCTAAAGTTACTTATGGAAATAATACTAGTACTAGTAGTAAATCAACTGTTATTCGTGCTACTATTGATTCTACTACTAAATATATAACTATTAGTCAATCTGCTGGAGCTAAACAATATAGTGCTTGGTCTACATTGACAGTTAATATTTCTAATAGTGGAAATGTTGCTGCTAGTGGTGGTAGCTCAAATATAACTACTTCTGCAAGTAGAACAAGAACTTGGACGTGGAACGGAGTTAGTGGAAGTGGTGGAACTGAAACAGGAACTGGAACACCTACTCTTAGTAAAGTTAGTGGAGCTGGTTCTTTTGCTAGTAATAAAGTAAGTTATGATAATAATACTTCTACAAGTGCTAGAAGTACAGTTATTAGAGCTACAATGGATTCTGTAACTAAAGATACTACTGTAACTCAAAATGCTGGTGCTAAAACTTATAGTAGTTGGGGAGCATGGTCTATTAGTTTAAGCGCTAATGTAACAACTATTGCTGCTGCTGGTGGAAATGCTACATTATCTACTTCTGCTACTAGAAGTCGTACTTGGCAATGGAATGGTACAGGAACAACTTATACTGAAAATGCTAGTGGTTCTCCAACATTAAGTAAAGTTAATGGTACTGCTTCTTTAAGTGGTTCTACTGTTAGTTATGGAAATAACACTTCTACTAGTTCTCGTAGTTCTGTATTTAGAGCAACAATAGATAGTGCAACTAAAGATATAACTATTAGTCAATCTGCCGGTAGTAAATCATATGGCAGTTGGTCTAGTTGGTCTGTATATTGTAATGCTAATAGTTATACTGTTCCAGCAACAGGAGGCTCTGTTACTATTAATTATGGTGCTTCTCGTTCTCGTAGTTGGACTTGGAATGGAGTTGCTGGCTCAGGCGGAACTGAAAGCGAAAATGGTACTCCAAATCTTAGTGTAGGAAGTGGTGGCGGAACTTTAAGTGGTAATACTTTAAGTTATAGTAATAATACTAGTACAAGTGTTAGAAGAACTAGAGTTACTGCAAATTATAATGGTGCTATTGACTTTTGTGATATTGAACAAAGAGCTGGAAGTAAAGTTTATGGTAATTGGTCTGGATGGTCAGTTAATATTTCTGCTAGTCCTACTAATATTGCTGCTGCTGGCGGTAGTTCTACTATTACTTGTAATGCTACTCGTAGTAGACAATATACTTGGAATGGTATTGGACAAAATTTTCCTGAAACTGAAAATGGTAGTCCTACATTAAGTAAATCTGGAGATGGTACATTAAATGGTACTACTAGCGGTAGTAAACTTACTTATGGTAATAGAACTACTACAACAAGTAGAAGTACAACTGTTACTGCTACTTATAGTGGAGTTAGTAAATCAATTAATGTTACACAATCTGCTGGTTCTAGATCTTATGGCGCTAAAGTATATCATACTAAGTATTATGGTACTAATCCTGATGGAAGTGGGTTAGATTTTACAGGTTATCCTTATACTAATGAAATTGATACAGTTGCTGATGCTAATACTATATCTATAAGTGTTTATTATAGATTATATACAACTCAACCTTGGACTTGGAATGGTGTTGCAGGTTCTGGTGATACTAATACTGTATATTATAATCCGGATGATGTAAATGTAACAAATAAAGTTAATTGTGATGTATCTGTTGCAAATGACTTTAATTATGCTAGCATGATTATAATAACATTTAAACTTTCTGCAAATAATTCTGATACAGCAAGAGAATATAAAATTGAATGGAATTGGTTAAATCATAATGTTATTACAAAAGGAACACAAAGAGCAAATCCCATGCGTGGTATACTTGTTATTAAAAATGATTATTTTACTAGTCAAAATATTGCATTACCTATTTATTTAGATAGTGAAAATGTAGATTCAATATATAAAGGAGAAGCAAGTTATAATGATATTAAGAAAACTCCTATTAGTGTTTATGTATATATTCCTACTAATATTTTTATAATGAACGCTGGTAAATTGCAATTTTGGTTTGAAAATAAAGATGGTGGCGGCAGTAAATATACTTGTACTTTAAGTAGTGTTAGTACACCTTCAAATAATGTTTCTGTATCTAATAGTAATAATATTATTAGTGTTACTGCTAATACAACTACTTCTTCATTTACTATATTATGCCAATTTACTATGACTTCTAATAGTACAGTATTTAATGTAAGAGTTTTTAATTGAACCATGATGAAAATACTATTTAATATAACAATATTACTAATGCTTATATTGTTTATTTACTCATTAAAGTTATTTAAATTAATCACATCATTATGAACAATAAACAACTATATGAAAAGCTAAGTCAGAATAGTTATGATAAAGTATTTCCTATTACTTATCTTCAAAATATTCTTGACAAAGATACAAATAATGATTTAACTGTTGTTCTTTCTCGGTTTAATCATTTATGGATTCCATATCAAGGAACTAGAGTTAATACTCGTAAAGCTGTTCCTGTTATTTTTAGACGTAATAGTCTTACTATTAGCTATTATGACGCTGAACATAATCTTTCTGTAATTGAAAGTTATATAGGTAGTAATCTACAAGCTGGTGTTGAAACTAGTTGGGTTTCTGATGATAATTGGACAAAAATTCTTAGTGAAAAGTATTTTGAAGAGAATGGTGCTAAGATTCCAATTGCTAATGGAACTATTGATTGGGATATGCTTAATGAAGCTCTTAAACAAATGATTGCAGGAGATGGTAAAGTTAATATTATTAATTATCCTGATGAAGAAGATATTACTATTAGATTAAGTCCAGGTTGTTGTAATGTTAATCGTCTTAGTCTTAAAGATAGACCTTATGAGCCTGAATATAAAAGTGGTAAAGGATATAAAATAATTCGCAAGGTCTTACTCCCCGTGGAGGATGATGCTAGTAATGCAGAACAGCTTTTATTTGATGGTTTTCTTGATGATACTTATTGTGAACAATATGGTCAAATAATTCTTAATACTGATAAGTATGAAGTTATTAGAACAGATTTAGGTAATACTGCTGGTATTTATTATGATACTTATAATAAATTATTTGTTCTTAGAGTTAAGACTATTAATGATGGAGTTGGATTTTATAATTATTATACTAGATGGATTATTGTAGAACCTACTGATAGAGTTCATCCTCTACGGGGGGTCAACACTGCTGACTATGGGAATGGTGAAGATTATAATATTTATAATACTTGTCTTTCTGATGAACGTCCAAGACTTGGTATTATATATGTTAATTCAGTAGATAATATTAAATATTATTTTAATGAAGAAAATCTAGTTCAAGTTAAAAATAATATTTATCTTAATTATAAAGCTGTTCTTACTCAAGATATGGTTAACGAAGAAAATACTCGTTATATTATTCGTTATGCTTTTGATTTAAGTGGTAAAACTATCACAATGCCTGTTGGTTGTGAACTTGTATTTGAAGGTGGTATTATTGAGAATGGTACTATTAATTTAAATAGTTGTAAGCTTGCAGGTATGGTTGGTAAAGAGTCTGAATATCTTCCTAATGTAACTTGTAGTAATTGGGCTGTTGGTCAAATTGAATATCGTAATGGAAAGATTTGTTATTGGAATGGTACTGAATGGAGAGTAATGGGAGATACTTCTTCTATGGAAAGTTATACTAAAGAAGAAATTAATAATATGTTTAAAAATTATTATACTAAATCTGAAACTTATAATAAAGAAGAAGTTAATAATTTACTTAATAGATATGTTACTAATGATACATTTAATAACTTTAAAGAAGAAATAAATCAAACTATTACTAATAGTGTTAATCTTGATAAGATTCAAAAAGCTATTAATGATGGTTGTGGAGTTAATATGACTATGCCTAGCGCAAATAATAATAAACTTAGTCTTCCAATTTGGACAGGTACTGCTACTCAATATGCAACTATTACCCCAGTTGCTGGAATGACTTATAATATTGTTGATGAATAATGAGTTTAACTCTTGGACGTCAAGGAGGAATTGCTCAACCTCTTAAGAAGCGTACAGTAGGTCAAACTAATATTGCTCATGTTTATGATGGTGCTAATCATATTTGGCCGACTTCTGTTATTCATTTTAGTGATTTTACTAGTGTCCAACTTAGATACATTTGGGGTAGTGATGATGGTCGAGATTTGGACACTAAATCATATTATGTTAATTCTCCTATTAATAATTTAAACTATGTAGCTGTTGGTTGGTCTTGGAATTTAAGTCAAATTCCTTATCTATATTGGGGTGGTGATAATACTGAATCAGGTGCTGAATGTATTATGTTTAATATTGAATCTATGATTGACCTTGAAGATAAAATGCCTGATATAATGAAAATGAATCTTTGCGCTAATTGGTTTGGAAGTTTAAGTAAAGGTCATGTTACTGTTGAATGTACTGCTTATAAAGGTGGGGTTATTGTTCATGCTTGGCAATTAAAGAATCATGAAATTGATGTTGATAGTAGAGGAATGTTTATTTTTCCTTTGGCTGATGGAACTATTAATATGCCTGATGGACATGGTGGTTATAAAGAATGTTGGTATGGTGAAGTTATTAAAAGAGTTGCTAAATCTAATAATGAAGTAAAATATTTTAGAATTAATTCTGTTAATGATAAAATTATTGGTTTAGATAATATTAAAATAATTCGTCATGGTGGTGGTTATATTTATAATGATGGTTATTGTTGGTATGAAAATAAACCTAATGATAAATATAAAGTTTGGAATAATCAAGTTAATACAACTGGTACTCCTTTAACTCTTGATAAGCCAACTCTTAATATAACTAGCGATGATAATTATAGTTATGAATATCATACAGTTTTGTTAAATGAAGATAACACTGTTTATAATGATAATTATACTGATAACTATAAATTTAGATTTGGTTTTGTTGCAGGTAATGCTGAATTTAGAGGACAACAAACTATTCAATGTTATGTTGGTACACAAGGTGGTAAAGCTGATGATGGTAAGACTTCAATAGGTGAAATAAAATATACTAAACTTAATAAAATTGGTGAATTGACAATATATAGTCCTATTGAAAGTTAAATTAATTAATTACCAAACAAAAAATAACGGTTTAAGCGTTATAGATTATGTAGTTCAAACTACAAGTATTAATCTATTTTTTTAACTTAAACCTTAATTTATTATGCAAGTAATTGAAAAAGTGAAAGTTGTTCCAGAGGGCTATAATGGTGCTGGAATGAATTATGACGGTGGTAATCGTCGTGATGTAAACGGTAAGGCTAATGCAGGTTTAACTCTTGGTATTATCGGTACTGCACTTGGTGCTTGGGCTTTGTTTGGTAATCGTCGTTCTAGTGTATTAGGTAGCGCTGGTGGTGGAATGTTAGGTGATGGCTCTACTAATATTAACGTACTTGGTGCTACTGCTGGTAGTGGAAGCGGTGCCCCTACTGCTTTTCAAGCATGGGAAAAATCTTGTGAAGATACTTTAGCTCTTCAAGGTGGTCTTTATCAATGGGCTTTGACTCAACAGAATCAACGTTTTGAAGATAGAGAACGTCTTAATAGTGAATTGTTTGGTGTTTATATTGATGGACGTAATCGTACTGATGCTCTTATTGAGAAAAATAACACTGACCATTTTAATCTTTACAAATATACTCGTGATGCTGATGATGATATCCGTAAAGAGTTATCTGATTTGAAAGCTGAATTGGCTGTTACTAAAGCTATTCGTCCTTATCAAGATAAACTTATCCAATGCGAAATGGAAAAGATGTTTACGGCTGGTATCAACTATACTGATAGAAAGACTTGTAATGTTATCTATGGTGTAGTTACTCTTCCAAATGAACCTACTGTTACTGGTCTAGTTGGACGTAATGCTTGTGGATGTTTACCATGTGGTTTTACTCAACCTGCTAGCGGAACTCCTGCTCAGTAATATTACTAAGTTTGATTAAGAACATAAAATTGAAAGAGATATGATACCTGTTACTCAATTCATACTAGGTAATAGTGACCCTTTACTATACTCTAGTGAAAAAATGACTAATAGCATTGATGAACAAATTGCTTTTCTTCAAAGTCAAAAACAAGCAATTAATGAAGCTTATCGTCGTAATGCTATTCCTAATGCAAATAATGGTACAACTCAAAATCAGCAAGTTCCAACTCAAGGAATTTGGGATGCTATTGATGCTGAAATTGCACCACTTACACAAGAACAACAAAATATGCTTCTTAGTAACCAAGATTATGTAAATAACTATAATGCTTTACAAAGTATGGTTCAAGCAGAAGTTCTTAATTTAGTTAGAGGAAAAATCGAAGCTAGTGAAGATGGTAAACATTTACTTGAAGAACAACTTAAACTTGTTAAGTTGCTTAAGAGTAAAATTGTTGAAGTTACTAACAAAGAGATGGAATTGTTTAAAGCTTTTAAAGAAGCTAGTAAAACTAATCCTAATTTAACTTATGAAGAATTTTTAAAGAAGTAATATTATGGTTGAAATTAATAGTGTAAAAGAGGTTATTAAAGATTATATTGTTAAGCAATTAATATCTATGGGTGAAAGTTCTCCAGCTATAAGACTTTTAACTCCTTTAGCTAAAAGAGCTATTATGAATAATATTGATAGTTTTGACAAATTCTTAAAGCCTATTGCAGACAAAGATGGTATGATTGATATTGAAGGTATATTTGATGAAGAAATGGAAATTATTAATAATATTGATAATTTTGATTTTGATATACCTTTTATTGGTGGCGGTAATATTTCTAAAGGTATTATATCTCTTGAAGTTCCTTATGTGAATAAAATTGTTGCTCTTAATCAAACTGATTTAGAAATTTTAAAAGAATCATTAATCAGTTTAAAAACAAAGTAATATTATGAGAGAAATGCCTTACATTCAACCTTACCATGTTGGTAATCGTCGTGGCGGTAATCAAAATATTCTTGATGAATTTCGTGAATTTCTTGATGCGCGTGGAGGACGAGGTGGTCGTGGTGGTAGAGGTGGCATGAGAAATCGTATTGGCTATGATACTTACGATACTTATGGTCGCTCTACTAATAAAAATGACCGAGAAGAAAAGATTTTAACTATGCTTATGAGCGGTGGATATAATGACGATGGCTATCATTTTGATGAGTATGAAGCTAAAGAAGTTGTAGAACAAATGTATCATATTAAAGACAATAAGAAATATATTGGTGAAAAATATGATATGAATAAAGCTCATGAGATTTGTGAACGCTATAAAGAAGTATTACCTAATGATGTTGAACCTTGCGATGTTTATGTTGCAATTAATGCTCAATACCATGATTATGCTAAACTATTTGAAGAATGGTTTGGTGGTAATATAGATAATAAAGTGTTTGAAAGTGCTATTACATTTTGGTTTAAAGATGTAGATTTTGATGGTGATAAAGTATGGGAATATTTCCACATGAATAACTAATCATTATTGTAAAACTGTAAAAGGGAATTATCTTCGGATAGTTCCCTTTTTTATTTATCTAAATTTTAGTATGGACAAATTTATTGATGTAATTGTAGATGGAATTCTTAGTAATTTTGATTTTGGATTTATGTTTATTGTTAATATTCTAACTTATATTATTATTAAAGTTATTGATTACTTTAATGGTGATAATAAAGTTCCTACTTGGCAAAAACGATGTGTATTAGTAATAAGTATTTTTACTATGGCTATAATTTATATTGCATCTGGGTATGATAATACTATTATGCTTGTTAATAGTGCTGTTCTTGCTCCTGTGTTTTGGAGTTGGGTTGTTAGTCCTATTCTAAAGAAACTTGGAGTTGGCTATAAAGATATTGATAATACTATTGGTTAAGATTGTATAAGATTGATTAGCTAGGTTTGATTGACTAATTCAAGCCCGCTATATCCTCTACGGGGAGTATAGCTTGCCGAATTTGGCTAGTTTTAAACCTAGCTGATTAACTGTACATGATTTAATGAAAGTCTTGTTATGAGCTTAAAAAGTGACTCTATGAACGTACATAAATATTTACAATATTAAATTTTAAAATAGTAAAGTTATGAGAGTTATTAAGACTAAACATTTTCCTTTTAATGGTTATAAAGCTATTAATCTTTTTGGTATTGTATTTACTAAAGGAGAATTAAGTAATAGAGAACTTAATCATGAAGCTATTCATACAGAACAAATGAAAGAAATGTTATATATCTTTTTCTATATATGGTATGGTATTGAATATCTTATTATAAGACTATTTCATATTAAGCAACATGATGCTTATAAAGATATAAGTTTTGAAGAAGAAGCTCATGCTTTTGATAATTATGCTAATTATATTAGTGAACGTAAACATTATACTTGGACTAAATATCTAGGTATTAATAGTGCTAAGACTGCTTAATTAAAAAAAAATGTTAATAATATAGTTAAACTACTTGTTATTAACAATATAATTTATATTTGTAACAAACTAAATTCTAAAGATATGGAAGATGATAAAAGAGTTAATTATAAGTTAGAAGCTATTAGCAAACTTATTAATAATCTTAAACTTAGTATTTCTGGTAATAAAGAACATGATGAGCTTGGAGAAAATAATGTTATAGTTAATCTTGATGAAATTAGTCAAAAGATTACTGAATTACATGAAATGGTTAAAGCTGAATTTGATGAATTTGAAAATCAACATAAAAGTGAATCAGATGAAACTCAAACTCTTCTTAATAGTCGTTTTGACAAAGTTGATGCTAAATTAGATAGTATTAAATCTGCTATTGATAGTATGAAAACTACTATTAGTGGTAAACTTGATACTGTTAATTCTACTATTAATAAAGCGAATGCAGATATAGTTGCTGCAATTAATGCTATGAAAACTAGTAATGATACTAAAAACAATACTATAATTACTGCTCTTCAAGGACTTGTAACTAAAGTTAATCAAAATACTAATAATATTAATTCTCTTAATAGTCGAGTTGATACTCTAGAACAAGCTTAATATGAATTTTAATTTAGTAGAAATGTATAATGGTTTGTTAAGATTTAACAAGCATATACTAAATGAACTTGCAGAAGGACTTAAACATCTACCTAATTTAGATGGAGTATCTAAAGGAGATAGTTTAATTATTAATGAACAAGGAAATCCTGCTTGGGGTTCTACTGCATTTATTCCTACTTTTGAAAATGCTGCTTATGGTATTGAATGGACTAAAGATGATAATGATATAATCAGAATTGGTAATGCTAAATTTCATAGAGAACTTCCTATTCAAAATAGACTTAAAGGCTGTGTCTATAATGAAAAGAAAATAAGTTATTTCCTTAATCCTACGGGTTGGGCTAAACCTCTTGAAAATGGTTTTATTCCTCCTCTTGATGGAAGTGATGGCGATGTTGGGGTAAGAGTTCCAGAGTTTTATATGTGTGTTAAAGATACTGGCACTAAATATCAACTTTGGATAAGTGATTTTAATATTGATGGGACATTTACTAGAGTTCATCCTTTTATTATAAGTCATACCAAAACTATGACTAGAACTAGAGAAGATGGTAAAGAAGAAGTATTTAGTGCTTGTATTAAACCTGATGATACTAGATATTTAGGAGGAAATAAAAGTTCTTCTGTTAACGCTATTAAATTACAAGGTAGACCTAGAACCGGTATTAGTTACGATAAAGCCAATGAATTTTGTGTTAATCGTGGAGATTGGGTTACTATGATTGATTATCTTGAATATTGTGCTATACAAGCTCTTTGTTATATTGAATATGCTAACTTTAATAATCAAGCTGCATTAAATACTAATTTAACTAGTAACGGATTTAAACAAGGAGGACTTGGTGCTGGTGTTACAAATTTAAATTGGGATAGATGGGCAGCTTTTAATGATAATAATCCTATTGTACAAACTTATTGGACTGCTGAACATAATATTGGTAATGGCAGTACAAATGGTGACCATTATGAACTAGGAAATTATAATACAGATGGAAGTAATTCAAGTACTTATCCTGCTGTTTATCGTGGTATTCTAAACTTTTTTGGTGATATATGGACATTTATTAGAGATATAGTTATTATTAATAAAGATAAAGATTATAATGCAGTATATCTTCTTAAAAAAGGAGTTAATCATTCTGATGTTACAAAAGATAATGTTAATGAAAAATGTTATTTAATTGGGCATCAAGCTAATACTAATGATTTTATTACTGAATTTGATTTTCAAAGAGGAGTTTATTTTATTCCTAATAAAGTTGGAAGTAATAAAAAAGCTGATTATAATTGGATAAGAGGTAGTAATGGACAAGATACAGATAAAGCTGTTCGTGTGCTTCTGCTTGGCGGTCGCGCTGATAGCAGTTCTGAGGCTGGCTCTGGTGGCTTTCGTTCTCGTTGGGTTCGATCGGATTATGGTACTGGTATCGGCTTCTTTACTACTGTTAAACTTGATTAAATAAATCCACGTGGAATTGTTGCTAGGAGTAGTTGGTTAATTAATTTGTTTTCTGTTTTTGTATTTCTCGATACTACTCCTACAACAGTTTATTATGATATTATTTAAGGTTATATTTCTTAGAATGATTGACATTTAGATACAGTGCTTCTGCTTAGCAGTAACGCTAATAACAGTTCTAAAGCTAGCTCTAGTAACTTTAATTCTAATTGAGTTCAGTCAGATTCTAATGCTAATGTCGGCTTCTTTTATATAATTCCTGAAACTAATAAGTATAAAACTAATATAAATATTATTTTGGGAAGTATAACCTTACCTCTTGGTAAAAGATAACGTTATTTAGAAACTAAAAGTGTTGGTAGTGATATTCACGAAGGCTCTTATATAAATTATATAAATATGAAAAGATATAATGGTTTGCATGATAAACTATGTACTATTAAAAATATTGAAGTTGCTGATGATAACGCAAGATAGACTTAATCATTTTCCTATTAATTTTAAAATTACTAAATATGATTGGCGTATTTATACTAAAAATATAAAAGAAAATATTAAACCTCAAATATAATATATTATGGCTAAAAATAAACTTAAAGATGATATTATTAGAACTATATGCTGTTTAAATAGTGATATATCTAATAAAGATAGAAACTTATTAATTGAATTATTAAATTCTATTGTTGATTATACTAATAATACTGAACTTGAACAAAAAGTTAAAGTTATAGAACAAAAGCATAATGAATTAGTTGATACAGTTAATGAACTTAAAGCTAAAGTTGAAACATATTCTGATAAGATTAATGAGCTTGAAGAAAGAGTTCATCAATTAGAAAACGCAAGTCAATCTTAACATGGCTAGTCTTAATCAATTAGTTAGTGAATTTGCTCATGCTGTTGGCAATCCTAATAGTATTCCTCTTAGACGTAATCTTCGATATGCTATTCTTCATGGTCGTAATGAACTAATTCGTAAAAGTTATGAAAATCATAAATATGTTGATAAAGGTATTCAGCAACGTATTCGTGTTTCTATTATTAATATTCCTGATGGTGACTTATATAATAGTCAAACTCTTGGGCTTCCTGCGATTAAACGTACTAAACAAGAAGTTCCAAAGCCAGTTAGACTTATTAATAACTTACCTTTCCAATCAATTAGAACTACCGGACATACTGGGATAGAAATACCATTTGCAAAAGAAGCTAGTGCTAAGTTTTATCATTATCTTGCAGGTATGTGTAATCTTCCTGTTTATGATTATATTAATGGTTATATTTATTTCTTTAGTAATAATAAAGATTGGTTTCAAAATATAGGTTCTATTATTATTGAATCTCCTTTTGAAGTTCCTTATCTTGTTCCTACTGAAACTGTCGAAAAAGCTAAAGATGTAAATTATGACCCTATTGATGATGAAGCTAAATACGATGATGATGAATTTCTTATTCCTGAAGATATGATTGGAGCTCTTAAAGAGATTGTATTTAAACGTAATCTTATTGAAGTTCCTCGTCAAACAAATGAAACTCCTATTGATAATCTTGTAACTAGATAAACTATGATTAAAGATATAGATATTAGTCATTATTATAAAAAGTTTATTGAAACTTCTAATGACGATATGGCAAAATATAATAAAGAACTTGAAGTTATAAATAAGATGAAAGCTGATTGTCGTGCTTATATTAAAAGTAAAAATCAAGTTATTAAAGATGATTTAAAAATTAATCTTAATGAATATGGGTTTCAATTTCTTAATGATAATGTTGAATTAATTAATAAGTTAGAGCAATTAATTAATAATCAACTTAGTTATACAGTTGGAGAAAGACGTATTGTTCTTCTCCAACTTTTGCGTTATTGTAACTTAGCTAAAAAAGCAAATGATTATATTGTTGCTCTTAAACTTGCTACAAGACGTTCTGAATTAAGTCTTTCTGATTATAAAAAGTATATTCATAGGTATTATAGCTATGGTGTTCATAAATGTGTTCTTGAAGGTTATGCTTATCATTTTAAATATGAAATTGGTGATTTAGTTATTAATTTTTGGAGATATAGAGATAAACCTAGAGATACTTATGTTGATTGGAACGCTACTAGACTTAAGAAACAAGAAATTATTGATGCTGGTCTTAAACCTTATGATAAAGAAGAAGCTGAAATATATAAAATTCGTGGACTTAAATATGATGGTATTCCTTATGTAGTTTATAAAACTAATAAAGAGTTTTATGAAATACAACTTATTAATAATGGAACTCATAGTTATAGTGCTATTAAATTTAAGTATGCTAATTATATTAATAGAGAACTTAGAGGTAAAGATGCTAAGCAACTTAATTCTGAATGTAAAACTGTTGATGATATTTTTAATCTTAAACTAGGATTAAGAAGTAAACTTCTTGTTTATCTTGAACGAGAACCTAATGCTCCATTTAAATATATTAGAAATGTTAATCAACAAAAATATGAACGTGGAGCACATAATAATGGTAATAAAACTAGATATAAAAACTAATATTATGGCAAATAATAAAACGATTACAATAGAACATATTATTGGTAAACTTGATAATGATTTCAATCCAGATAATAGTGATTGGATTCCTAGAGTTCCTGCTTGGTGTGTTGATGCTATGAATGAACTTAAAGTTCTTCGTAAAGTTGATAAGAAAATGAAACTAACCGTCATTAATAAGATAGCTAAAAGTAAATGTTGTCTTATTGATGACGGTCTTAAAGTATATGATAGTAATGGTTGTGAAGTACCTAGAGCTGATAGTAGTAAATATAGATGTAATGATACTGAATCTACTCCATCCTCTACGGGGGGTCAAGCGGAGGACGAAAGTCCGGAGCGTGCTACTGATAAAGATTATCTTGGTATGCCTGATGATTGTTGTCCTAATGGTTCTAGAACTAGAGAAGTTATTGATACTGGTAAAGTAGGATGTAATCCTGTTGTTTATACAGTTCATAATAATACTGAATGTCCAAGATGTCAGCATGAAGTTCATTCTCATTGTCAGACTCCCCGTGGAGGATATGATAAGTCAAATCATAACTATATTCTTATTGGAGGTAATACTATTGAACTTAATTTTAATGATACTTGTATAACAGTTGTTTATAAAGATATTGAAACTCAATATAGTGATAATTATCATTGTGAAGTTCCTGTTATACCTGCTAATGGTAAATTAATTCAAGGTCTTGCTTATTATTGTATGGCTCGTATGCTTATGAGAGGATATAAACATCCTGTGTTTAATCTTTCTGCTAGTCAATATGGAACTAATCCTTTCTATCTATGGGAAAGTATGAAGAAAGATATTAAGACTAGTATTTTATTAGATGAACAAAGTGATGATGATAGTGGTTGGAATGAGTTCTTTTATAACTTTACTTTTCCTAAATAATTATGAATATACAAAAGAAACTTAGTCTTAATAAACATCCTGGCGATTGCGTTCCTTATTCATTAGTTGCTGCTAAAAATGTTAAAGTAAGTAATGATGGAAGGGTGATTGTTAATGAAGAAGGGCTTGAAGATTGTAAAGTAATTGCTAACGCTATTCATGAAGATGGTATTAATAATTTTAAAATAGTTGGTGTTATTCCTACTAGTATTGAACTTATTTTATTTGTTGTTAATATTGATTCTAATGAGTCTTATATTTATAGATATAATGAACAAGCTGATAATTGTTATAGAGTAAATAGTAATTGGAAATATAATGGTGGAAAAATTAAAGGAACATATACTTATAATGTTAAAAATCATCTTATTATAGCTATTGCAGAAAGTAATGCTTCAGTTGATGTTCCTCTTAAAACTATTAATATTGATTTAGATTCTGACCGTCCTGATTCTGAAATGTCTATTATTCCTCAAATAACACTACCTACTATTAGTAATCTAAACTATGTTAGTGGTGGTGCTTATAAAGGATTTTATTTTCTATTTATTCGTTATAAAATTGATAAAACTAATTATACTAAATGGTATAGTATTGGATTTCCTATTTTTAATGATGTTATAATACCACAAGTTATTAATAAAGTTTGTTTTAGAAAAACTAATGTTTATGAACCAAAAGATGAACCAAATGGTTATTGTTATGGTAATACTGATTCATTTAGTGATTCTAAAGATATATGTAATCAAACTTTTGAAATAAGTATTAGTGGAGGTCGCTCAGGACTTTATCAACTTGGTTTTATTGTATGTAAAAAAGATGGTACACAAGCATTTAGAACTAATGATTTAAATAATAATATTTTTAAATTTAGTAGAGATGTTCTTGTTGAATATAATGTTGCTGATTTAACTACTGACTATTATAATTATTATAATGTTGGTAATATCATTAATTATAAGAATAGAATATATATTGCTAATTATAATGAACATACTGATAATGATGACAGAACTTTAAGTAATGGTAAAACATTAGAAGAGGCTGTTAAAGATATTACTATTAAACTTCGTAATAAAGCTGTTAATGCTTATTATAATGATTATACCACTGTTAATGCAGTTAGTGAAAAAGGTCCATATTTTAAAATGGCTAGCCTTCAAATTACTGGTACTGCTGATTGGCAAATTAAAGATATTAATAAAGTATTCAATAATAATCAATATCCTTTTCGTACTTTTAGAACTTTATTTAATGATACAGTTATACAAGGTATTGCAGCACATGAATATTTAAAGATTAATTATAATGCTAAAATAAAAGTAGGTAGTAGAGGTAGTCATAATTTTAAAGAATATCTTGCTTGTCATTGTTTTATTATTCCTACAAGTTATAAATATGAAAATAATCAAACTGTTTACACTATGCCAAGTACAGTTAAAATAGCTTGTTATGTTTATAACGGTGTTGGATTTACAGAAGATACTGTATTTACTAGTGGACAAGTATTATTTGGTGATACTATATTTGATATTGATAATTGTAAAATGAGAATTACTCATTCTACTATTGAACCTAGTTATGATTTTAATGAACGTAAAAAGAACGATACTCTTATTCCGGGAGAAGTATATAACTTTTTTATTCATTTTGTTGATAAATATGGTGATGCTAGTAGAGGATATAAATTGTCAAATAAAGATAAGTATATAAATAATATTGTTAATGATGGTTCTCATTGTACTATAATTACTTTTAATTGGAATAATCAAGATAATGGTAATATTCCATATTGGGCTGTTATTAGTGGAGATATTCCAATATCTAGTATTAGTGCTAATGTTAAAAGATATATTGCTAATCATAAAATTGTAGTTTATACTGCTGAACCTATTAATAATCCTACCACTAATATATTACTTAATAGTTCTGGAGAACTTGAAGCTAGTAATAAAGATGAACTATATACTCTTATATCTAATTATTTTATTGATTATAAAGATAAATATAAATACAATGATTTATATGTTTATCAAGTTATAAATAGTGGTAGTTATACTCCTTGTAGTAATCAAGTAATAGGTGCTATTGGTGTTGATAATGAAGCTAAATTTGGTTATTATGAAAATATTAATGGCGATGAACTATTTAGAATACCTGATTTAATATTTGATTCTGAAGTTGTTGGTGGTGAACATACTAGAGATTTTGTATATAATATGAATAATACTTTTAATAAGTTTTATATTCGTGCTAATATTGATACTACTTTATGGAATCAAATTAAAGAACTTGGTTATGTTGGATGGTTTATTAGTTATGAGAAAGTTGAACCTATTACTAGATATACCGGATTATTAACTAGAAAAGATTATTGTAATATAGCTAGTAATGTTACTTGGCAAAATGGTAGTTGGGGTACTAAACCTGGTTTTGTAGCTAATAATTTTACTAGTGATAAATGTTATTTATATAGTGGTCGATTTGATATTGATGATAGTATTAAATATGATTTTAATATTATTCGTATTGATGGTAAATGTAAATTTGAACCTTATAAAGAGAAACATGATGTAGTTGATATGGTAGTTAATACTACTTATCCTTATAGTTATAATATGCCAGTTATAGGTGTAATTAGCAGAAATGAATATAAACCTATTAATAATTATAAATTAGTAGTTGCTGATAGTGTTGTTGATAGTAGAGCTGGAAAAGGAACTGCTCTTGAAATGGATGATTATAAGGAATTGCTACTTGACGCTGAAACTATGTTTCTTGCAACAGTTCTTAATTGTACTAAAAATATTTATACTAGCAAAGAAAAAGAACTTGTAAGACTTAACGATGTTTGCTATAATGGTGGAACTTATTCTATTGAACATGGATATAATGGTAGAATGACTTATGATGGCGTTCTTATTTATAATGATAATGGAGTTATAATGAATGAAGGTAATTATAAATTATATACTCCTACTAATAATCAATATTATTATAGTGGTGATGAACCATGTTGGTTTGATATTCCATTTAATGTTTATGTTCAATTTCCTTTATATAATGATAAATTCTTTGAAAGTAAATGTTTTAATAATGAACCCAGTAAGATAGCTTTTAGTATTAAAGAAGAAACTGATAAAAAAAGTGTTGCTTTTGGTACATTTGTAGAACCTAAGAATAGTGTTGATTTATTTAAAGACCCTATTGGAAATGTTGACCAATATGTTCCTAAACTATTAACTCAATATCGTAATGATATTATTAATATTACTCGTTTTGATAAAACTATAAGACGCAGTAATGTTATTCAAGATGAGAGTGAAGTTAACGCTTGGAGAATATTTCCTATTGAAGGTTATAAAAATATTACTGAAAATAAAGGTAGTATAACTAATTTAGTTGGTATTGGATATTATCTTTTAGTTCATACTCAACATAGTATGTTTATGTTTGATATAAGTGCTGCACTTAAAACTAGAGATGAAAATGTTCAATTATATCAGCCTGATGCTTTTGAAGTTGATTATAAAGAAGTCTTTACTAGTGATAAAGGTTATGGTGGACTGCAAGATGATTTAGCATATATAATCGGAGAATTTGGTTATATTTTTTATAATGATGATTTTAATAGATTTTATCAATTTGATGATGGTCAACTTAAAATAATGGATGAAGATATTAAATTATGGCTAGATAAATATCATCCTAATAAAGTTAGATTTGCTCATGATAAATTTAATAATCGTATTCTAATTAAATTTGATTATACTTATAATAATATTAATCCTAATATTAAAGAATCTATTATAGAATCACATAATGAAGTTATTAGTTTTAATTATAAAATAGGTAGTTTTATTAGTTTACATGATTATTATTTTAATAATGCTTGGTCTACTAAAACTAAATGTTATTTTCAAACTGAACATAACGATGATAGACTTAACTGTCCTCTTCATATATTTACTCATGAATATAATTATGGTAGATTTAATACTCACATGGGTGATAATAGTAGAAGTTTATATTTAGTGTCTAAACAAGAAGTTGGCGATGAACCTATATTAGTTCATAATAGTTATATTGATATTATAGTTAATGAATCTTATGAACTTATTAAATTTCTTGAATTTATTAAATATAAAGTACGTAAGATATATATTCCTATTTATAGCGATAATATTAATAATCCTGTTGATTTAAGAGAACATCCTTATGCTGGAGATATACTTCGTATATTTAATGAAGATAATGATACTGATAATATAGATATTAATATTGATAAACTTAATCAATTTAATAAATATAAAAAGCCGTGGTATGAACTTACTCAATATAACTTTAATTATTTTCGTAATGCTATTAAAGAACACCCTAATACAGTAAGTGATAAACTTCGTAGAGTATATGGTAATTATTTTGTAATTCGTTTTATATTTAATAATTCAGATAATAAGCGCATTGAATTTGAAAGTCTTGAATGTGCTCAAACTCAATTTAGAAAATTATGATACAGTATAGAGATAGACAAAGACAAAAAGCTTTTATTGGTGCTATTATTGGTGCAGCCGCTAGTATTGCTGGTGGTATTATTAAAGGTAATAAGCAAAAGAAAGCTCAAGAAAAAGCTCAAGCTGAAGCTCAAGCTGCACAAGACCATAAAGATGCTTTACAAAATGCTCAAGCTTTAACTAGTGCTTATGCTAATCAAGATTATGTTGGTCAATATAATGATAAATTAACTCTTAAATGTGGCGGTAGAGTTCGACGTAAAGCTGGTTTCGGTACTGAATTTGCTGATGCTCTTCCCGGTTTAGGTAATCTTGCTAGTTCTATTACAGGAGTTCAAGGACTTGGTGAATTAGGTACCGCAATAAGTCAAGGTATTTCTGCTAATCAACAAATTAATGAAAATAAACGTATTGCTCAAGAAGCTGAACAACGTAAACAACTTCAAGCTGGTCAACAGCAACTTAATATTACTTCTGATAAAATGACTAATCCAATGACTATGTATCAACGTTCTAGTTTTATTAATAAATATAAATGTGGTGGACGTAGAAAAGCATGGATTGGTGCTGCTATTGGTGCTGCTGGAAGTTTAATTGGTGGTATGTTTGGCAGTAAAGGACAACAACCAATTCAAGTTAAACAAGCTGACCAAGCTAGTTATAGTGCTCCTAAAACTGGTCTTGAACGTCCTGAATGGATTACTAATGGTACTGTTCAACAACCTGTTATGCCTCAATCAGTATATCGAGATAGGCTAAATGTATATCGCTGTGGCGGTCATAGACGCTAGTCTTTTGCTCTCTGTTGAATTATTATATATAGGTATGAACTATTAATCGACTGATAGGCTATCGTTCAGCAGAGAGCCTTAAAATCAATCAAATTATAATTTCTCATTATATTATATAAAATGCCTAGAAAAGATAAAGTTATTTATATAAGTAATTTACCTAGTACATTTAGAGGTAATGTTACTCGTAATGGAAGATTTATTCAAAATGGTATTCCTCCACTTGGTGGAGCTTATGATAAAGTTGCTAAATCTACTAGTTTAATAAGACTTGGTAATGAATTTCTCTATAATGGTATAAACAATTTAGTATCTAAAGATAATAGAGAAAAATTAATGAATAATACTGCTGGTAGACTTATTAATTATGTTAAAGATTTTAATAAAGAATCTCTACCTAGTGATGATGAACTTGGACCAACATTTCCATTTAATATTATTCAAACTACTAGAAGTAATGGAAAAAAGCTTCCTCAAAAGCAATATGCTGTTGGTGGTAAAATACCAAATGTAGTTGCTGGTGGTATTGCTCAACCTCTTGGTAATAATTTCTTTTATATGAATGGAAGAAAACATAGTCAAGGTGGTATTGATATTGGTCCTAGTGATAAAACTGGTATTGAAGTAGAAGATGGTGAAATTGTAGAAACTAATGGTGATGAACTTAAAGTTTATTCTGCTCAACCAATTATTAACGGAGTTAGTCCTGCTAAATTAGTTATGGGTGGAGCTAATCCTAATAAAGTATTTAAAGCTCAAGAAGATTTTAAAGATAGAAATAAAATTAATGATGATGGTACTATAAAAGCTATGGGTGGTTTAAGTAGAGATAAAGATTATGGTTCTAAAAAGAAACCTTATCCTAGTGTAGCTAAAAAAGATTTTGCTGGAGGACATAGAAGTTATCCTATTCCTACTAAAGCTGATGCTATTGATGCTTTAAGATTAGCTGGATTACATGGTAGAAGTGATGTTAAAGCTAAAGTTTATAATAAATATCCTGAACTTAGAAAGAAAGGTAGTAATGGATTAATTGTTAGTATTAGTGGTAATGTTAAGAATGGATTGCTTCATTCTCCATCCTCTACGGGGGGTCGACACGATAAACTTAGAGATGGTGGAAGAAGAACTAATCCTGATAGTTTAAAAGCTGACAGACTTTGGTCTGATAGACAAATTAATAAGATTAGATATTTAACTGATTTACGTAATAGTACTAGAAATATTATAGCTCCTACTGGTTATAAAGTTACTGATATACATCGTACTAATGAACCTGGAAGATATAGTCTTGCTGTTAATATACCTAATCAAGATAGTATTAATGTTAATATTCCATTAAGAAATTTACCTGCTTCTAATATCCCTAAAGGTGAAGAATATATAGAAAAACTTATAGAAGCAGATAGAAAACTTAATCTTAAATCAGATAGAAGTAATTATACTAGAGGATATGATGGAAGAGTTTATTTTAAATCTTGGATTAATGGTAAATCTGGAGAAATAAATTATGGAACTAATGACTTTTATAATCAAACAAGAAGTGGAAAAAATGCTTTAGAAAATGCTCGTCCTCAATATTATGCAGAACGTGAACTTCCTTTATTTGATGATGGACCTGCTATTACTAGTGGTCTTATTAGAGCTGGTTGGAGTCATGGTAATAATAAAAATATAACTGTTGATAATACTAATATTCCAAATTTGCCTGCTACTAAATCTAAAGGGAATACCCCCCGTAGGGGAAGGAATAAGTCAAGTCAATCAGTTCAATCTAGTTCTACTAAAACTCCTCCTACTGCTACTTATAATCGTAATCTTCCTACTATAGAAGCTAATATTCCTACTACTTTACCTGTTTCTACTAGTGCTCCTGCTAAACAATCTAGTCAATCTGATGGTAAAGGTCAAGGTAAATTTAAAAACATTACTACTGCTGATTGGATAGGTCTTGGTAGTAATATTGCAGGAGGATTAGCTAGTTATTTTGCAAGTAAACGAGCTATTAATAAAATGAGAGGTCCTGGAAAACCTACTCTTGTTAGTGCTAATAAACTTAAAACTAAATATAATATTAATCCTCAACTTGATAGAATTAGAGAAGATAAATTTGAAGCTTATCGCGATATTGATTCTAATACTGCTAGTAGTCGTGTAGGTTTAGCTCGTAAACAAAGAGTTCGTAATGCTGCTAGTCAAGCTGCTAATGAACTTTATGGTAATAAAGAAAATATAGAAACTAATCTTATTAATCAAGATAGACGTAATCAACAAAGTGTTCGTCAATTTAATGCTCAACAATACAATCAATATATAGATAGAAAAGCAGCATTTGATAATGGTGTTAGAGAAGCTAAAGTAACTAATATTAATAATTTATTTAGTGGAATTAATGCTGGTATTCAAGATATGATTAGTAGATATGAAAATCGTAAAGCTTTAAATAATACCATTGGTGCGATGAGAGCATCTGCTCCTAATGTAGATGATAGAATTATGCGAGATGCTGGAGTTGATTATGATGAATTTATTATTCGTAAACGTAGAAAACTTGGAGGAAAACAATCATGCCGATAAACTTTTATACTCCTACTTTTAGACAACAAGTTAATCCTATTGACTTAAATGTCTTAGCTAGAACTTATAATACTCTTGAACAAGGACATCAACAAGCTATTCAAACTAAATCTCAGATTGATGCTCAACTTGCTCAATTAGATTTAAATGAAGCTGAAGATGCTTGGCGCCAAGAACAACTTAATAAAGTTCGTAATGCTCTTACTGAAAATATGCAGTATGGTAATGCGTATTCTAGTCTTGATGATATAGTTGGAACTTATGGAGATATAACTTCAAGTCCCGGAATGATTGGTCGTTTACGTGCTCAACAAGATTATAAAGCATATATGGATAATCTTGATAAACGTACTGATTTATCTGAAGATTATAAGAATTATTATCGTGCTGTTAATAAATATAATTATCAAGATATAACTGATAAGAATGGTAATGTTATTGGTGGAAGTAAATGGACTCCTATTGATAAAGAAGTTTCTGAAATTCCTATGAATCAAATACTTAATCAAGCACTTCAATGGGCTGCTAAAGAACAAGGTGGTGGTAGTCAAACAAGATGGCTTGATGTTAACGGTAAAGTTACTGATGATATTACTAAATCTGTTACAGGAGAGATTTATTCTCATACTAAAGGTAATTGGCAAAGATTAAGTAAAGCTAAACTTGCTGAAGCCGTTAAAGCTGTTATTGAAAACACTCCTGGTGCTAAAGCTAGTCTTGAACAAGATTATAAGATTGCTAAATGGAAATATGACCAAAATGGTAGTAATCCTGATATAACAGATAAAAATGGTATTCTACTTACTCCTGAACAGTATCTTGCTAAACGTATTGACCCTTTCTATAACGCTGCAACTTTTTATAATCAAGATAGTAATACTACTTATGGTGAAGCATGGAAAGCTCAATTAGCTTTAGCTAAACAAGCTGGATTAGGAAGTACAAATCAAAGAAAACAAGCTATTGATAATTTAACTTATAAAGGTACTCCTGTTCGTATTGATAATTTTATGCCTGCTCAAGCTCAAGCCGAAATTACTAGTAATAGACAATCAATAGCTGGATTACTTAACAAATATAATTCTGATATTAATATTGATTTAGCAACTGCTAATCCAGATGATATTAGAACTAGTATCATGACTAATATTACTAATCCATCTGATAGAGCCTATGCTCTCAGTTATCTTAATGATATTATTGATAATCAAGAATATATTAATAGTCTTAAAGTTGGTAAATCTCAAGATAGTATCGACGGGTTTGATACATATAATTCTATTATTAGTTTAAGTGATTTACCTAATAATAAATATTCTGATACATATAGTAAATATGTTAATCAGATATTTGGAGATAGTAGTTCTATTAGACAATACTTTAATAATGATGATGTTTATAACTCATTTATTAATGCTCTTGGTGGAGAGAAAAAAGCAATTAGTCTTGGAATAAGATTTGGTTCTGATGGTAATGGTTATAGATATGCTGAATTACCTAAAGATTATCATAAATCTATTTATAGTTTTGGTAAAGCTGTTAAAGAAGCTGAAGATACTAGAAATCCTTTAAATGCTTTTCTTAATTCTGCTAAAACTAGATTCTTTGGTTATGGTGATAAATTTGTTAGAGTTGATTCTAATGGTGAAGAACATCATGCTGGATTACCAACAGGTAATAAAGAACCTTATATTGGTTTAGTTAATTATGTTGATTCTCTTAAATCTAAAAATGATGCTGTTCTTGATGGTGGCAAAATAACTTCTTCTACTATTGGTATTAGTGCTTTAACTCCTGAATTAGCTGAAATTAATTTTATGATGAATGCTAATCCTGAAGAAGCTAGTAAACTTTCTGCTTATAAGAAGAATAAAGAAGAACAAGCTATGATGGCTATTCGTAGTGGTATTGATTTAACTCAAGGAGAAGCTTATATTACTAGTGAAAATGGAGTATTTGAACCTATGACTTCTGAAGATAGAAAAGCTTATACTGCATATCTTAGAAGTGCTAAAGAAAATGAAATTACTCCTACTATTGTTCGTGACCCAAAAACTGGTGATGTTGGAGTTCAAATTAATATTGCTGGTTATTACGATACAGAAGGTAAACTTAAAAGAGAACCTATTACTTTACTTGTAGGTAGCGGCGCTATTGATAGTTCTATTATTCAATCTTGGAATCAAGATACTAGTTGGAGAGCTGCTGGTAAAGTAGAAAATTATTATAATGCTAATAGACCTATTTCTCTTACTAATAATGCTGCATTTACTGGAATTGATAAATTTAAATTAGTACCTAATGGTGGAGGTTTTAATTTAATTAATTCTACTAATAATCAAACTATTGGTTTAGTAAGTAAAGAAAATGCTGTTGATATTGTAGATAATTTATCTCAATGGGAACAAACTGTAACTGCTGTTAAAGCTGGTATGACAGTAGATGAAAATGCTGTTAAAGCTATTCAACAAAATGTTGCTACTAAACTTGCTCAACTTAGTGGCAGCACAGATCCTTATGTTATTCAATATTACTATGATGAATTAACTAATAATCTATATTAATATGGATATATTAAAGTTTCTACAAGGTGGTAACAAAACACCTAATCCTGAATATAATCCTAAAACTAAAAAGGGGGCTATACAGCCTCCTACTTTAGTTGATTACAACCCTGGCACTTCTATTAGTGACCAGGGTCGTGGTCATTTATTTAGTCGCATTGCTGGGCAATCATATAATCTTAATCAATATAATATAGATAAATATGCTCCTTATGATGTTTATATTAATCCTGTTGATGACCATGAAAAACTTGATAAAGAACGTGCTGTTAATCAAAGTAATTGGGAACAAGGATTAAGAATGATTGGACAGATTGGTAATGAAATTACTGTTGGTACTGCAATAGGTTTTGCTGATTTAGCTGATGCTTTCTATAATATGATTAGTGATAATCCTAATGATTATCAATCTGAAATAAGTTCTGGACTTGAATCTTTAAAAGAATCTATTAATGAACGTTTAGCTATATACAGAGAAAATCCTAATGCTGCATTTGACATTGGAGATTTTGCTTGGTGGGCTAGTAATGCTCCTAGTATAGCTAGTTCTTTAACTCTTATGGTTCCTAGTACTGGTCTTGCTAAAGGTGTTTCTTTATTAGGTAAAGGATTAAGATTTAATAAACTAGCTAATAAGATGGCTAATGCTATTAATATGACACAAAAGAGTAGAGCAATTACTAGTAGAATAGCAGAAGCTACTGCTATTGGAGTTCCTTCTCGTTATCTTGAAAATTATCAAGAAGCTAGACAAACTTATAACGATATTAAAGATTATTCTAAAACTCAACTTGCTAATATGAATGATAAACAAAGAGAAGAGTTTTATAATAATAATCCTAAATACAAAGATATGTCTGATGAAGAAGTAGCTAAAGATATTGCTAAAAATAGTGCTGATATTACTTTTGCAGAAGATTGGGCTAATGTTCTTTTTGATGTATGGCAAGTTTATAGTTTAAAAAACTTATGGAAAAATGCTTTAAGTGGTAATACAACTAGTTCTAGACTTAGAAATTTAAATACTGCATTTAATAGTAATATTGATGATGCTGCCGCAATTACTAATGTTTTAAGTAATAAAACTACTAAACAAGCTATTACTAGCACATTAAAAGATATAGGCGATGATATTCTTCATGGTGTTAGAGCTGAATGGACAGAAGGAATTGAAGAAGCTATTAATTATATAGCTAGTCAAGATGGTTTATATAATGGTAAAAAAGTATTTGATAAAGATATTCCTCAACAAACTATTAAAGATTATCTTCAAGACCCAATGTTATGGGAACAAGCATTTTGGGGTGCTCTTGGTGGTATTACTTTTAGTAGTGTTATGAATAAAGCTGGAGAGTTTATTAATAAACGTCTTGATAAAGATTGGACTTCTGCTGAAAAACAAAGAGAAAACGAAATTCTTGGTCGTACTGCTACTTTTCAAGCATATCAAGAAAGACTTAATAGTATTGCTAATGGTAAAAATCCATTTATAACTATTACTGATGAAAATGGTCAACAGGTTAATCCAGATATTATTACTGGTACTGAAGAAGAACTTCGTAATATAGCTGAAAAAGAATATATGGATAATATTATTATTAATTCTATGAATGCTGGTAATTTAGGACTTCTTGAAAGTTCTATTAATAGTAAAGAATTTAATGATAGTATTACTAATAAACTTGGATTACAACAACAAGATAGTAATGAACTTATTAATAGATTTAAAACTGAAATTAATAATCTTAAAAATGAATATAATACTACTTTAAATAAAGTTAATAGACTTGGTGGCGGATTTGAAGTTGGTCGTATTATAGCTACTCAAATGGTTCATGCTCGTAATCGTCAAGAAAATTATAATAATCTTCTTAATTGGGCTAATGATGTTTTAAATCAAGATATTACAAATAATCATATTGAAGATGTTGATATTACTTCTGCTAAAAATGGTATATATCAACATATTCTTGATAGTATTCAAAGAGATATTAAAACTATTAAAGATAATGCTGCAATTAATGATTCAGTTAAACAAGAACGTATTGCTCAATTAAATGAACGTCTAGATGCTATTAATAAACTTTATATCCCTATTGATATTGAAAATAAAAATAATATTCAATCAGCTATTCAACTTCAAAAACAATATAATGAAGTATTTAAAGATTTAGCAGAAGTTGTTAATGCTGAAATTAATGTTGAAGTTAATAAAAATCAACTTAATTTATCTGATGATAATATTAAATCTCGTATAACTTATCTTAATAATTTCTTTGATAGTAGTCGTAAAAAGATTGTTAATAAAGCTATGGACGATTTACGTAATGCTTATAAACAATATGGAAAAGATTATGTTAATTCTGTTATTAAAGATGCTAATAATGGTAATAAACCTAATATAGATAAAGTTATTAGAGATGCTTATGCTGCACTTGATTTAAGTTCTAAAGGTAATGAACATCTTAAAACTACATTAGAACAATTAGCTGAAATTGCTGAGATTGAAAATGATGTTAATAATACTCCTAAAGAGGAAGAAATAGTTCCTGTTAATCCTGATACTAATGAAGTTAATGAAACTGATACAGATGATACTAGTTCATCTCCATCCTCCACGGGGAGTATAGCGGAGCGAAGCGGAGCGGTTCCTAGTGAACCTACTAATGCTGAACAACTTCAATCTCAAACTGGGCAATCAGTTTCTCAAGAGCCTATTAGCACTCCTAAACCTGAAGTTACTAATGTTCTTCCAGATGATGAATTTGAACGTGGTCAAATAGGTACTGATTTAGTTTATGAAAGTATTGCTGATTTAGAAGATTCTCTTGGACATGAATCAACTAGTAGTGATTTACTTAATGTAAGACAATCTTTTATTGATAAACTTAGTCAAGCTGGATTTGAACAAACAGAAGCTGCTGATATAGTTAATAATATTATTGATGGTCTTACAGGTGGTAGTTTATATAGTTCTGTTCAAGATGATAGTACAAGACGTTTATTACTTAATGCTACTTATGCTACAATTACAGGTAATGAACGTAATATAGAAGCCATTATGGATGATTTTGCTAATAGTGTTGATAGTGAAGGTAATACTAGAGGTAAAATTGTTAATGGTAAAGTATATCTTAGTATTGGTCAATTAGTTGAATATATAGATAGTATTACAGGAAATAAAATTATTAAAAATTATTTGTTTAATCAAATAAAAAACTATCTTTATGCTAGTACGAATAATCAAGGTAAATATCGTGCTACTGATGAATCAACTATTAAAAAACTTAATGCTAGACAATTTGTTCAATATGTAGATGGTATTGCTAAAGAACGTCTTGAAAGACTTCAAGTTGAACATACTAATAATGTTAATCTTAAGTATATAGTAGAGAATGAAAATGTTAAAGCGTTTACTTCTATTAAACAAGGTGATTATCTAGAAACTGAATATGATAGTAAGCTTAGACGTATTAATATACTTACTAATGGTACAATTATTGGTTATATAGGAGTTCCAAATATTGATAAGTTTGGTAATTATGATATGGTTAATCAAGGTTGGAAATATAATATTCATGCTGAAAATGGTCAAGTTGTTTCTCCACTTAAAGACGCTTTAATTAGTATTCTTGATGGTGATAGATTTGACGAAGAATTTATTGGTCATTTATATGAACTTGCTGTTAAAGAAGAAGTTACACAAGAAGAACTTGTTAATCTATTTAAAGAATTTGAAATTAAATATCCTGATATAGTTAGAGATTTTACTACTCCTATTGCAAGTTTTGATTTATCTGGACATCTTGTTAATCTTACTAAATACATATTTAATCAGCCTTATGAAAATAGTCATGAAGCTAGTATTAATCGTTGGTTTAATAATCTTCTTAATAGTTATGACCAAGCTATTACAATAGTTAAAGGTGATTTTAAAGGTAAGATTAAAGCTGTTAATATTAAATATGGAGTTCTTAATACTATTGATGATACTAATGGTGAATGGAATGATGTACAAGAAACAGTAGTTGGTTATGATGAAAATATTAACAAATTTGGTGTAGTTGTACAAGGTCAATTATATCTTAATGGAGAAAGTAAACCTACTATTATTGAAAATCTTACTACTAATGGTATGCCTGTTATTAGTATTCCAAGTAGTGATGGTACTTCTCTATATGCTTTTTGTAAACAAGTTCCATTAAATAGTAATCTACTTAAAGGTGATGCCCGACGTATTATTAATTCTATTAAGAATGAAGTTAATAATCTTTGCAGAGATTATATTAGTGGAAAAATAAGTTTTGGTGAACTTAAACAAAATCTTGGAGATATATTTGGAAATAATAAACTTATTAATGGTGATAGAAATACTGGACTTCAAATTAGTATTAATCCTACTAATATAGGTTTTTATGTTAAAGGTGCACATTTTAATGGTAAAGATTACGCTTTTACTATTAATTCTGATGCTGGTAATTATAAACGTAATATTATTATTAATTCTCCTTATGTTGTTAATAGTGCTTTTAAAATAGGTAAAAGCTATGGAATTAATGCTGGTACTATTGATGAACTAGATAATGCTCTTCGTCCTGTTATCGATGAAATGTTTAACTATGCTCAATTTGCTATTAGTAAAGATTTTATTAATGATAGTACAAAAACTGATAATAAAACCAATAAATATATTTATCGTGAAAATGGTAAAACTATTATAAATATTGATGATAAAACTTATAGTTATAATAGTTATCAAGATTTTATTATTAGTAATGGTTTAGTTCGAACTAAACTAGCTAATACGAATACTGACGAAACTGCTGGTAATTGGCAAATAGATATTCATTCTAAACTTGATATTGCATACGAGCTTGAGAGTAGACCCCCCGTGGAGGATGGAGCAATACCTGAACAGCTATCAGAGTTCATGTTAGATGATACTCTTAATGCTATTAATTTTAATGCTTTTGAATCTGCTATAACTGCTAAGAATTTAACTCGTGGACTTAAAAAGTATTTTGCTAATGACCAAACTGCTATTGATTATATTAATGCTCTTCAAAAAATTGGTATATTACCTAAAAATATTCATGTTGTAGATAGTATTACTGATAATAATGGTAATCAAGTTAATGCTGTTTATCATCGTGATACAGATACTATTGAAATTAATAGTTCTGCTATTGCTGGTCAAAGAGTTTATCGAGTTATTAATATTATACTTCATGAAAGTTTACATAGACAACTTTATACTAAATATAATAATGAACAAGCTCTTGCTTTAGTTAAACCTATATATGATAAATTTAAAGCTTGGATTGATACTCAAGATGATGCTACTAAAGAAAGACTTAAACCTTATCTATTTGAGAACTTTAATACAAGTGAAGCTCTTGAAGAATTTCTAGTTGAAAGTATTACTAGTAATGCTCTTATGACTGCACTTAATGAAATTAAATATGATAATAGAAAAGTTAATAAACGTAAGACTTTATTTAGTAGACTTCTTGAAGTTATTGCTGATATGTTAGGTATTAATATTAATGAAGATAGTTTATTAGCTGCTGCTAGAGATGCTTATAAAGCTATTAAAAAAATGCCTAAAGAAAGTAATCAAGAGGCTATTCAAGGAACTTTTCAGTTTGAAGAAGAAACTGCTAGTACAGAACAAACTGAAAATCCTAATGAAGATAATAGTCAAGATTATAATTATAATAATGATAATCTTAATGATGGACTTAATATGTTTAGTAGTGTTGATGATAATATAGTGAATATGGCGGAATTAACTAGCCGTTTACCAATAGACCAACAGTCCGAATTTGCCACTTTGCTTGACACAGGACGTATCAGTTTTAGCTGTATGTAGAATTAATCGAGCAAATATAAAAGTCGCTTAAAACGAAAGGAAATCACCTCTATGACGATGTAATTAAATTTTACTTTACATTAGTCATAGAGGTATTACTATTAATGAATTTAAACTTAAATATAAACTTATGAGTTGTGGAAATATTAAACTTGTAGGATATAATAATCTTAATAATGTTATTATTAAAGAACATGGTTCTAATAATGCTGATTATTATAGTCTTATAGCTATGGTTGAAGACCCAATCTTTAAGAAGATTATAGCTGATAAAGGTATTAATGTTAAAACTTCTGGAAGACAAGCTTATAATGCTCTTCTTGAAGCTAGAGCTATTAAACTTCGTAATATGGATGATATAGCTTCTGTTGCTGAAAAAGAAGAACGTGGTTTGTTTAGTACAATTAAAGCTAGAGATACAGCTATTACTTATATGGCTGATATTATGAATAAACTTAGTTTTAATTTTCTATATAATGGTGCTCCATTAAATTTTAATGAAATTAAAAAACGTACCAATGAAACTGTTATTAATGCTGGACTTAAACGTGCTAAGAAATTAGCTGGAAGTGATGAAACTAGAAATAATGAACTTAATAGTTTTATTAATAATCCAAATCCTGCTATTAAAATTAACGGTCTTGGAGCATTTCTTCGTAAATACGGTAATGCTCAAGATTTTAATTATGGGGCATTACTGCGTTCTCTAACTAATACTGAATTTAATGAAGCTCTTTTTAATAATAAGAATGTTGCTAAACTTATTAAAAGAGATGAATTATATCAAACTACTGATTATGAAGAATTAGGTGGATATCTTGATGAAACTTCTACTGAAGGTGATGAAAATAGTATAGATGATGGTATTGATTTAATGACTCAACTTTGGAATTTAAGTATTGGGGAAGTTAAAGATTTTGATAAACACGTAGAAGAAGTTATTAAATATCATCTTGCAAGTTTACCTAAACTTACTGCTGCTTCTCAACTTGATAATGGAAATTATCCTTTTGATACTAATAATGAATTAGGTGTTGTTACTTTTGCCGATGCTAATTATTTATCTAAAATATTATATGCTAGTGCTGATACTAGTAATGTAGATAATTTTATAGCTAGTCTTAAACGTATATCTGAAACTATTCCAAATTGCGAATGTTTAATTCAATTACATGATTTACTTAGCAAAAATAAAGTATTTGCTAATAAATATATGATGGTTTTTAATAAACCTATTATATCTAAAATTGAAACTTATATTCAAACTGATTCTGCTGGTAATAGTTATGTTCGTGCTCGTGTAACTAATCCTAATACTGATTCTCGTACTATTTTACAGAATACTTTTTATAATAATGTTAAGAATAATATTATTACTAATCGTGTTCCTGCTGCTCGTGAAAAGTTTCGTATATATGATAGATATAAAAATACTCCTCATGCTAATCTTTATTTATATGATGCTTTTAAAGAAATATTTCCAGATATTAATCAAGCTAGTTTTAATTTAGCTATTGCTAAAATTGGACGTATTGCTATGGCTAATAATCTTATTAACTTTGCTAATGTTATTAATCGTACAGTTGAAAACTATAATAAATATGTAGAAGCACTTAAAAAGGATAAAGAAACTAAAATGCCTGATAGTTTTATTAATAGAGGTGATACTTCTATTATATATCAAATGGCTGATGTTTTTAAAGATATTATTTATATTCCTGTTGAACTCAATTCTCGTAATCCCGAAGGTAATTTAAGTTCTGATGTTATTAATAGAAGTTTTATTACTAATATTGCTAAAATAATTAATGATGACAAATCTACTGTTGAAGAACAAAATGCTATGGCTGAAGCTTATGCTAGACAAAAGTTTGCTAGTCATCAATATGATTATAGTAATTTACTTCTTGAACATCGAGATACTAATGGTAATATAATTAATTATGGACTATTTAGAAGAGTTGGAAATGGAATTCCTAAACTTACTGAATATGCTCGTAGTATGTTTAAAACTTCTCTTCTTAATGGTATTAGTGAATTAGATAATAACAGTAATGATTTATATCGTAGTATGAGTGATGGTGATTATTTAATTACTGCTATGGGATTATTTATGACTGATATTAATAATTCTGAAACTTCTACTGCTAATTATTTACTTCCAATACCTAGCGATGCTCCTAAAAACTTTACTATTACTGCTCCTAGATATAGTCTTGCTGGATTACGTCGTCAACTAGAAGATGGAACTAAAATTATAAATAAAGAACATCCATTATTTAAACAGTATTATAATATAGTTATTCAAGAACTTACTAATATGGCTCAAGCTGTTAATGTAATGTTTAAGACTAATGCTAATGGTAATCCTATTTTAACTAATGGAGATTTTGAATTTAGTGATACTTATAATAATAAACCTGAACATTTTTATAATCAATACCATAAAGATGGAAAAGGTAATGTATTTACTACTAAAGATGGACATAAAGTTTTAGCTGGTAGAGTATTTAGTTTTAAACGTTTAGTTAGTAAAATTACTCCTAATAGTAATGGAGCATTTAATGAACTAATTGGGTATGGTAAGACTATTGACATCCTCTACGGGGGGTCTACACGTGGGCTTAGCTATGTTAATAATCAAGTAGTTCTTAATGGAGAACAACGTATTGCTCTTGAAGACGCTGTTGCTGATTGGTTAAATGAATATATAACTAATGGTTATAAAGAACTTAAAAATAAATATGGTACATTTATTGATGATAGAATTAATAATGAATCTTTAGCTGAATTTCTAGTTAATGATTATCTTGTTAGAGATAGTATGTACGATATGTATGGTGGTGACCAAAGTTTTTATAAGAATGGTCAAGCTATTCTAAAACGTATTAAAGAAGTACAAGCTAGTGGTAATCCTTTTGGTAATACAGACTTTACTAAAAATGATTTAGATATAGCTACTAATTTATATGATGTAACAATTAATGGTAATGCTGTTACTGTCCCTTATACAGTTAATGGAGTTGTTAAACGTAAAAAAGTAGTTCTACAAGATAAATTTAGAGGTGTTACTATTTATAATACTTTTAAATCTTCTGATAAAGTTGTTATTGATAGACTTGATGACCAACTTAAAAAAGCTGGACTTGATAAAAAAGACAGAGAACGAATATTAGAACCATTTAAAGGAGGAGTTAATGCTAATGATGCTCAATCTTATATTACTCTTGAAGAATGGATTCGTCGTATTACTGCTGCTGGTGAATTAGATAAATATGCTGGACTTATTCAGAGCCTTACAGACAATACTCCAATAGATAAAATTGATTGGACTAAATTTGCTAATAAAGTTCAAATTCAAAAGAATTTCTATTATGATTTATATTATGATACTACTGTTGGTATTGAAGTTCCTAGACAAGTAAAGAATGCAGAGTTTGTTCTTATTCCTAAACTTATTAAAGGAACAGAACTTGAGAAAGTTTATAATATAATGACTAATAGAGGTATTCATCAGCTTAATACTGTTGAAACTGTTAAAGTTGCACAACATAACAGAATGACACTTTGGAATAACGATGGGGTTCTAACTGATAAAGCTCTTAAAGAATTTGATGATAATGTATTTGATAATTCTGAATTGTTTAGTTATAATTATCTTTATCGTCAACAAGAAGTTCCTCAGCATATGGTTGATGCTAGTAATAAAGCTGCTATTCAGATTATGAAAAAAATGCTTGATAATCTTCCTAATAAACCTGAACTTAATGACCTTAAAAGTAAAGTATTTAATAATTATGTAGCTAATATTAGAAATAGTTTTGAAAAAACTTGTGCTGAACTTGGTATTGGATTGGATGATAATGGTCATATTGATTTAAATTCTAATGGCACTATTAGAAATCTTAATCGTTTTGTATTTTTTGATAGATTTAAAGAAAATGCTCAACAACAAGGAGTTGAAAAAGCTCTTCTTGAATTTTTTGATTTAGATAGTGCTGGATTTAACAATCTTCCTTTATTCTTATCTAACATTAGTAGTAAACTTGAAAGTATTGCTAATAGTTATTTTAATACTAATATTACTAGACAACTTATTAGTGGTTGGCATGCTGCTCAGCTATCTGATTTTGGATTTAAAGTTGATAAACAAACTCAAACAGATAGTAAACTTCAATATAAGAAAATTGGAGAAATTGATGGTACTCCTGTTTATTATACTGAAATTAAACTTCCTAGATGGAGTAATAAACTTAAAGGATTAAATATTGAACAAGTTCCTGATAACTTACGTACTATGATTGGTTATCGTATTCCTACTGAAGGTAAACAATCTATATGTATTATGTATGTTAAAGAGTTTCTTCCAGATGCTTATGGTAGTACTGTTGTTGTTCCTGATGAATGGGTTACTCAAACTGGTTCTGACTTTGACGTAGATAGTGTTTATGGTATGTCTAAAACATTTAATCTTGTTAAAGGTATTCCAACTGAAATTACTCATACTAGATATACTAAAGATGAAGTAGGATATATTAATTATGTTAAAGATAATGTAGATAAAGCTAGTCGTAAGATTCTTGGTAAAACTTATAATAAACAAGGTAATATTAGAGCTTCTTTAAAAAATAGCGAAGATGCTATTAATGCTACTCTTGAAGGTTATAGTGGTAATCTTAAAGTTGTTGAAAAAATTGCTAATGACGGTGGACTTAAGTCTTACGAATCATACTTAAAACTCCCCGTGGAGGATACAAGTAGTCAAGCTGCTAGAACTAATGCTATTATTCAATCATTTATTGATATACTTAATAATCCTGCTGCATTTGAAGAAAATACTACTACTTCTAACTTTGAAAATGTTAAAGAAGCTAATGAAACTTATGCAGAAATAGTTGGTGCTAATAAAACAACTGTTGCCCCTAGTGATTTCTTTACTCAACTTGATTGGTTTGATGCTGCTACATCTGGTATTAAACTTAAAGGTATCAGTGTTAATCGAGATACTTTTATGAGTATTGGTAATGTTACTAAAGCTAATCATAGTGAAGGTATTAAAGTTATGTACACTACTGATGTGATTAGTGAGCAAGAAGCTGTTAATAGATATGGTAAAGAAAATGTAGAAACTATTGGTAATAAACATATTCGTATTACTCATAAGAATTTTGGTTGGTCTGGAGATGATAAGAATATTGATGGCTATTTGATTAATCCTTATAGTTCTCAAACAACTGCTCATATTCTTGATGTTATGAAAGAGGGAGCTATACATAATGAAAATACTTATACGTTTAATGCTTTTAAAACCATTGTTGACTTTGGAAGTAATTATGATACTGCTATTGGATTTATGTGGCAACCTGCTATTGATATACTAGTTCGTAAATGGAAAGAAACTAATAGTGTTCTTGCAGAAGGTACTAAAAATCCTCTTACTGAAGCTATTAGAGAAGTTGCTCATAATCTTGGTTTTGGTGAAAAAGTTAATTTTGCTGGACGTAAAAAGCTAATTGATATTATTAATAAAAGTTATGGTGAAACTTTCAAGAAATTATTCAATTTAAGCGTTTCTGACGCATTTTCATCACCTGACCTTATCTTTTCATCAGACGCATATAAATCTCGTCTTAGAGGGGAAATGAATGGTGTTCAGCAGGCTTTATTTGACCTTTATGTTCTAGCACAATTCAATCGGTTAAACTCAATCGGACAGGATATAAGTAATAATCTTAATATTCTTAGTGCTGATAAATATGGTGCTAAACAAAGTTTTTATGCTAGTGATAAAGTATTTAGAGATGCTAGAACTGTTATTGAAAATAGTAATATTTATGCTCCATCCTCTACGGGGGATCAAACCTTGCTATTAGAGAGTGTCTTTCCTGATATTAGTGGTGGTATAGATGCATTTATTAAATCAGATATATCTAGAAGTAGTTATCCTAGTTTAGCCGCTTTTCTACAAATGAGTACTGCTCTTAGTGTTAAAGCTACTCAACAAGTATTTGAAACTGCTAATCCTATATTTATTGATTATGTATATAGAATAGCAGAATGGACTAAAGGTGGAATAATGACTGAAAAGCTATATAATGACTATAAAGATTATCTTATTAATAAACTAGAAGTAGGTAATAATGGTAGTTCTTATCTTAATTTACCTGTTACTATTGTTGATGGTGATTTTGTTCATCCTAAATTTATTAAAGAATATGGTACTGGTCAATCTAGAGCTTTAGAAATTGGACGAGTTAGTGGTACATTAGTTAATATTAAAACAGATGATGTTGTAGTTAAAAATATATTTGAACCTACACAAGCTGAAATTGATGTATTTGCTAGACTTACTCCTGCTCAAAAAGTTGATTGGATTAAACGTAACTTTAGTCAAGATGGAAGTGTATTTGCACATATTGAAATAGTTGCTAATGATGAAAGAAATAATCGTCGTAATGTAAATATTCAATATATTAATTATATACAAGGTGATATTACTAATGATGAAGCTCATAGATTGTTTGATAGAGCTTGGAATCATCCTAATCCTCTTATTAAACTCACTGCTCTTGATTTAGTTAAATATGCTTTTATTGTTGAAGGTCATAAATTTAGAACTAGAAATATTAGTAGACTTATAAGTAATACTCCCCTTAGAGGATTGAGTGAAAATGGAATAGCTATTGGAGATATAGCTATGAAAGGTATTAATAGTTATGGTTTTGTTGATAAAGATAATGTTGAAGATATAATTGGTTTTATTCGTAAGAATTATAATAGTTTTAATTGTCCTAGTTATACATTTAAAAGACTTACTAATAATAAAATTAATTATATTCTAAAAAGAAGTGGTATTATTATTTTTAATGGTCAAGAAAATCTTGATAATGTAGGAATAATAAGAAATGGAGATGCTGTTAATGTTATTAGAATTAATAGAAATTTATATATTAAAGGAACTTATGATGGAACTTTAGCTTATTATCCTATTGATAGACTTGAATCGTTTGAAACTTATAATAGTATTGAACCTAGTATTATAGCTAATAATAATATTCATAAACCATTAGCTGTTCTTCTTTATAAAGATCTTACTCAACAAGAAAAAAGAGATAAATTTATTGATGGTATTAAAGATAATATTAATGAAGCTGTAAATAAAGGTTATAAAGAAGTTCCTGAACTATATAGTAAATATATATCTGATGAGTATTTCCAGCCTTTTATGAATACTCCTTTTGAGAATAATACTATATATACTATTAATGATAAATTTTATCTTAATATTAATGGAACTACTGCTATTAATTTAAGTGATGATTTAAAACAATATAAAGCTAAATATCCTAATATTGAAGATAATAAACTTGGTTTATTTATTGAAATTAATGAAAATGAAATAGATAGAGTTACTAGTAATACTGATAGATATAGTAGTATTAATGACCAAACTCCTATTGGTAGATTTGCTAAAAATGCTAGTTTAGTTATTTCAAGAGCTGTTCGTCATGGACAACCTGCTGCTCAAAATGTTCTTAATGCTCTGAATAATGCTGAAATTAATTATCTTGATAGTAGTAGTCTTTCTGATAATTCTGAATTTTCATTATCAGTTATAGCTAATTATATAGATGTTGAAGCTAATAATATTCTTAACGATATTAATCGTTTTATTAAAATTGACGGTATTGATAAACCTATTAACGATAAAGATGCTATTAGTAAAGTTCTTAAAGATGAACAACTTCAAAATCGTTTCTTAGATGTTATTCTTAGTGCTAATACATTTAAGAATAAATATAAACTTATTAGCGAAATTGATATTGATAGTACAAATCTTGATGATAAAACTAAAGAGAATATTAGAAAGATTCAAAAACTAGTTAATCAAGTTGATTCTAATACTACTGTACATTCTGCTAGAAAAGATTGGTTTGAAAGATGGATTCAATTACGTACTACTAATCCTAATTATATAAGTGGTCTTATGAAAGAATTTGATGCTTATGGAGATACTGGATTTATGGACTATTGGATACAAGATATTCGTGCTAATCGTAACTTTGTATTGCAAAATATACTTAAAGATGTAATGGGTACTGTTGAAGAAGGTCGTCTTAATGGTATTAAAGAATCTAATGACTTTAGAAATTATCTTAAAGAGCTTAAGACTAGAGCTGCTAAAGCTGGTAAATCTGTTAGTCTTAATAGTATAATTGATGATGACGGTAGATTAATTCAACCTAATAATCCTATTTGGGAAGAAAAGATGAAGAAATATAGAGATGCTGCTATTGAAGCTGAACAAAAATTTGGTATAAATAGTGTTGAACATCTTATTGCTCTATCTAATAAAGCTAAATTTATTGATATGACTACTATTCATCAGCTTAAACCAATTACTGTTCAAAATGAAGATGGTAATAATGTTACTATTGAATATTCTACTTATATTATAAATCTTGAAAGAAGTTTATTAGGACTTAAAAAAGGAGATGATGGTATTCCTAAAGAATTTGCTGAATATAAAAGACTTAATAGTAGAATACGAGATATTCTAAGCCAAGCTACTGATAATGTTACTACACAAAGTCAAGATGAAGAACTTGGACGTATATATGCTCAAATGGATAGTCTTACTAGTCTTTACGATGAAGATGGTAATAAAAAGATTGGTCATGATTTAAATGTAGCTGAAAGACTTCGTGCTTATCAAACTAATATTCGTAAAGTTAAAGAAATGTTCTATGATAAGCAAGCTAAAGAAGGATTTGATTCTAAACTTAAAGAACAACTTTCTATTATTAGTAAATATGAAAGTCAACGTGATGCTAATGGTAATCTTCTTATTAGTATGGAAGAACTTATGAAAGTTCCTGAATATCGTGAAGCTAAAGAATGGATTCGTAAGAATACTAGATATATTCTTGATATTAAAGATATAGAAGATTTAAATTGGGCGTTTGAAGAACTTAAAGATGCTAATAAAGGTAATAGCGTTCTTAATCTTGCTATTAAAGAATTTCAAGCTAAAGATGAATTTAACGTAGTTGATGGACGTAAAATACCTGAAGAACGTGCAGCTCTTATTAAAGCTGAAACAGTTAGAAAATATAAATATACTAAAGGTAATGGTATGCCTTATGTTGGTATTATTCGTTCTGCTGAAGATGAATTAAGAATTTATCGTGCTGATTTCTATAATTATCTTACAGGTAATAAATCTAAGAGCGAAGAAGAAATTAATGTAGGAGAAGCTATTAATAAAACACTTGAAAAATATTTTGATAATGCTACTAGAACTCTTAATACTGCTGATATTAGTCAAGAAGATTTAGAACAACTCAAGACTGGTTTTGAAGTATTTAATGAAATTACTAGAGGAGAAAAGAGTACTGATAAAACTAAAGCAAAACGTGTTGCTGAATTTATTGAAAGTGAATGTGATGTTACTTATAATTGGAAACAATATGAACTTGATAAAAATAGAGCTTTTGCTAAAGGTAAAAAGTATTATGATAAATGGTTAGAAGTATTTAGTGAACAAGTTGAAGAAAATGGAACTATTGCGGAAAGACCTAATCGAACTATTTATGGTATTATTAAACCTAAAGATTTAGATAAATGGACTGACATTGATAAAACTGCTGCAATTAATATTCTTCAAAAAAGAACTAGAGAAACTACTACTCAATATTATTATATGAAAGAAAGAGAAGTTCTTGACAAATATGGTATTGATAGTGTTGAATATAAACAATGGTATAGAGATAATCATTATTTTGACCCTTATACTCGTACTATTAAACCTATTCGTATTTGGACTACTATGCAAATGATTAAAGATGATGGTTCAGCTGTTGTTGGTAATTATGAACCACGTATTAATCAAATGCATATTACTCCTAAAGAGGAACTTATTAATCCAGAATATAGTAGTTTTGTTAATAAGTATAAAGTAGGAACTGGATATGATAATACTGTTTATACTAATCTTAATGAGTATCAACTTGAACTTATGAATAAAGTAAATGAACTTATGAAAAAGTATTGTTTTACTAATAGTAATAAGAGATATGTTGATATGGGTTATCTTCCAGCTTTACCTAAATCTAAAGATATGACTGTTAAAGATTACTTTGAACAAGCTCTTAGTTTTCTTGGTTGGACTGCTAATGTTCCTAATAATACTGGATGGAGAAATAATGAAGATTTAACTTTTGATAAAGATTATGATATTCCTAATCCTAGATTATCTCAATTAGCTAATAAAGATACACAACAACTTCCTATTATACCTAAATTTAAAGAGCCTAATGAAAGTGATGAGGAATTTAGTAAACGTAAAGCTGCTGCTATTAAAGCTAGAGATGAGATTATTGAAAAGAATAATAAAATTCATAATGATATTCTTAATCGTAATTGGGAAGAAGTATTTAATAGTTTCTTAATTGAAAGTAATAGATATAATGCTATTAAAACAGTTAAAAATCTTCTTTATACTGCCGACCAAATTATTACTAGTAATACTGCTTATGATATAAATTATAAAGGTAGTATAACTGAAAATAGAGAAGCTAGTGCTGGTGGAGAAATTGAATATAAACAAGAACAACAAACTAGAACTAGTCAACATCTTAGAAGTTTTATACGTCGTCTTGTATTTGAACAATATAAAGATAATAAAACTCCTAATTTAGTTAAACTTGGTTCTCTTGCTCAAAACATTACTGGTAGTAAATATATGATGATGAATATTACTGGTGGTATAGCTAACGTTCTTACTGGTTCTAGTAACATATTTATGGAAAGAGCTGCTGGTGAATATATTAATCTTAAAGATTGGGAATCTGGCAAATCTGAATGGGTTAAAGGAACAGTTAGTTATATGGCTAATATGTATAGTGAAAATAGTAGTACTATTCAAGATGCTATTATTAAACTTAGTCATGTAGTCGATTTTGATAGAGTAACTGAAGTTAGCACTGCTGAAGGTCTTAAAGAAAATATTCGTAGAGTTCGTGGATTATTATTTAGCCCTCAATCTGTTGGTGAGCATTATATGCAAAATGTTATGTTATTTGCTATGCTTAAATCTCATAGACTTGTTGATAACGGTAGAGGCGGTTATGATATAATGAGTAAAGAAATGTATCATCGTAAAGCTGAACAAGATGCTCTTATGTCAGTAATTAATACTCCCCGTAGAGGAGAGAGCCAATCTCTTCTTGAACAATTCAATAAGTTTATGGATGATGCTAAAGCTGATAATAAAAAACGAGCTAAATATAATTTATTTAAAGCTAATCCTATATTCGATTTTGTTAAGACTTATCTTAATGAAGAACAACAAAGAGAATATATTGCTAAACGTAAAGAACTTATTAAGAATATTGATAAAGAGTTTGCTGAACTTCCAGATATTTATAATCAGTTTGAACTTAAAGATGGTATTGCTCAAATAAAATCTGATAGTAAACTTACTCTTAAAGAATATGCTAAATTTATTGATAAAGTTCGTGAAGTAAATAAGAAAGTTCATGGTGTTTATGATAAACTTGGTTCTGCTAATATAGAACAACATTGGTTGGGTGGTACGGTTATGCAATATCATAAACATCTTTATCCTGGTTTTAAGAAACGTTATCGTTGGAACGGTTATTATAATGAAACTCTAGGTACTATTGAAAAAGGTAGTTATACTAGTCTTTATGATTATTTAACTATTCCATTTAAAGAAACTAACGTAGGAGAAGTTAATAATGTGAGTGATGTTCTTAAAGCATTCCAAACTTATGGTAAGAATTTACTTTCATTTGCTGTTAATTTCAAACTTAATTATGAACTTCTTCCTGAACATGAAAAAGCAAATATTAGACGTAATTTAGGTGATTTACTTTATGTAGGTGCTGCTATTATTGGAGCAATTGCTATAACTGGTATGGGAGGTGATGACGATGAAAGTATTATTTATAATCTTATGCTTTATCATGCAGACCGTCTTGCTTCTGAAGCTGCTTCATTTACTCCATTTGGAGCTTATGCTGAAGGTAAAAAATTATGGTCTAGCCCTGTTGCTATTGGACAAACTATTAATGACTTACTTGGTACTACTGCTATGGCTGCTAGATTCCTTATTGAAGAAGATTTCACAGAGGAATATACTACTGGTAGATATAAAGGTATGAACAAGTTTGAAGTTATGGCTATACGTAATATACCTGTTATTCGTAGTATTAATCGTGTTCTTGATTTACCTAATAATAATAGTTATTATAAACTTGATGAAAATATACTTAGTATTATACCTTATAAAGATATAGCTAAAGATATATTTGAATAAGCTGGACTTGAATCTAGTAAAAAATAAGGGCTTGCCTATGGTATCACTACCTAGACAAGCCCTATTTCTTTTATCATTAATAACTTAATAATCAAGAACTATTTTTCCATCTTCATTTACAATAACATCTTTATCATTATACATTTCTTTATATAATTGTATAAACTCTGTATAATTGCCTCTAAATATATAATTATGATTAACTATATAAACAGATTTACGAGTAGTAGGTTTAATAACATTTGCTGTATAAAGAGTTTGAAGTGCTTTATAAAATGTATGTGATTTAATCCCATAATATTCAGTTATAGCACTTTCAGTAAATTCAATAACATTACTCATATAAGCTAAATTTCTACATATATAATTAAATAAATGTAGAGTAGCTTCATTAAAATAACGTTCTTTATCAAGAATTTCCATTGCAACTCCTACATAATCTCTACCTTTAATACCTAACTTATTAATATTATAAGTAGTATTAGTAATAGAAATAACTTGCATAGTATCCATAACCTCAACTGTTTTGTTAGTATCATAAACAGTTGGAGCTATATTACTAGCAACTTCAGCAATACGTTCTTTTTGAGCATCAACAAACTTTTTAATAAGTTTAGTATTAAAACGATAAGTAGCCATAAAATCATTTTTAAATTCAACATTATATTTACTTTTAACTTCAACAAATGTACAAAAAATATGCCTATATGGAGCATAGTTTCTCATAAAAATTATGTTAAATATGCCTCTAAAGGGCAGTAAATATTTTTATAACTACTTGATTATCAACAACAAAAAATGTTAACCCTATCTAAGATATATACGATAAGAAGCTTGTCCATTAGTAATATCTTAATTAAAACCATCATCATTATTACCAATAACACACATAAGAATAACAAAAACTATAATACCAATAACAAATAGTTTTCCACTATATTTATCCATAGCTTCGTTATCACTAATATTATTAGCAACAGCTAATAGTTTAACACCACCAAATATAATACCAAGAAGAACAATAAATGCAACCATAATTATAATATGTTTAAGTTTAATAATAAGATAAAAATAAGCCCCAGTAGTAAGACTAGCTTATCTACCAGGGCTTCAGTCATGCCAACGACTATAAGTTTAAGGATTAGTAGAACGCTCCGCTTCGCTACGCTCAACTCCCCGTAGAGGATGGAATGGACTAGTATTCATTCAATCAATATAATCATTATCATTAATAACTATATTAATATTACTAGCATAACTACCATTCCATCCTCTACGGGGAGTATAGCGAAGAGTGCGTAGCACTCGTAGCGGTTCCAAGCTAACCATTAAATTAAATAAAGCCAGCTCTATTAGAACTAGCTTTAAGTATAACATATAAACCATTAGCATTAATAGTATCATCTCTTTAGACCATACTTAGCCCATTGAAGAACAAATCCAAGACCTTCCCAAATTTTATCTTCAGCTTTAATTCGAGCATAATTAGAACCAACATTTAAATCAAAGTTTTCAGGTTTTACACAAGCAGCTTGACCATGAACTTCAAATCCAGTAAGACAAGTAAGAGTAGTATTAGTTGTTTTAGTACCAACTTTTACATTTTCAATACCTTTAATAAATCTTTTAATATCATTTTCTTTAAGAACATCTCCACAATTATTACTATAATCACATACTTCATTAATAGAATTAATATCACCATTATAATCAATATATACTATTGATTCTTCATCGCAAGTTTTAAGCATTTCTATAAGTTCTTTAACTGTCATAGTTTATTCTTTTTCAAGTTTATTAATAATATCTTTAATATAATCACTAGGAAAACTACCTTCAAGTCGAGCTAATTCTTTTCTTTTATAATCATTATCGACTTTAGTAATAACAGTAGTAGGAAATTTAGTAATTTCTTTTCTTAGAATATCATCTAGATTTGTATTACGAATATTAAGAGTAATATCACAATTAACTTCATTAATAGCATCAGTTATATTTTTAATTGCTATTTTACAAGCGTCACAACCATCTCTAGTAAAACAATCAATACGTATCATAACACAATAGCATTATTTTTAACAGCTTCTTTAATAGTATTAGGAACTCTAAGAAGAGTATTCTTAATCATTTCAGTAGTAAGACTATCAGAATATACATAAGTAGCATAAGTTCTCCAACTATCTTTAATCACAATAGCAAACTTATTCGGATTATCAATATTAGTTTGAATATATTCTACTTTAGTATTCTGATATTTCCACATCCAAGCAATAGCATCAGCGCACTTAGCACGAGTTATACAATCATGTTCATCAATAAACGCTTCAACAAATATATTATTTGTTTGCCTTGTAGGTTCATCTCCAGTAAGATAATTAATATCATTACGAAGTTCTTCCCAAGTAACAGAATTACTATATCGTTTATATTCTGTATCATCTCGATATATAATACAAGTAGGATATTCAGTAATATTCTTACCGGCAACAGCCTTTTCAAGTATCATATCTTCAAGAATAAGATGGTCAGGAAGATTTTTAAAATTACATTGAACGTTAGTACCAAATAAAGCTATATCAATAGCTTCTCTCATAGCTTCTGTTTTATCTTTATCAGCACTTTTATAATAAAATTCAATTTTAACCATAGTATTCGTATAATATAATGAGAATTTATAAAATTAGCTATTTTAAAGCCCCACATTGAATGATATTCATATCGTGATAGATTAATCACAATAACAATTAAAATTCAATGTAGGGCAAAAGAATCATATCTATGACTTTCCTAGCAGCTTGCGAAGATACTTTCTAATAGTGTAATCGCTTTGCACACCATGTAGAATATCACCATTACAGTAAGCAGTAGGAGCATCACTAATACCAGCGCTACGCGCTTCTTGTCTACCAGTATCAGTATATAGATTATACCTAATAAGATTAAACCTACCGGCAAACTCAGGAAGAGCAAGAGCTTTATGAAGCCTTTCTTCAAAAAGTTTACTAACATTACAATCAGGTAAATAAAACAAGATTAACTTTTTCATAGATAAACTTCATTACCTTCAACTTTAGCATCACTAAAATGACTTTTAAAACTTTCAACACTTCTACACCATAAAGGTTCAAGCCCATTAAGTTTATAAATAACAGCAGGAATCCATTCACCTGTATCTGGATGTTTCATTTTAGTAATACTAATAATTATATATTCATTAGATGTTTTATTATGAATATAACGAGCACCAACTTTAAGCTTTAGCTGCTCCTCCTGTTCCTTCTCCAAATCCTTTGTTTCCACGTTCACTTTCTCCTAATTCTTCAATAGATTTAACTTCTTTCCAAGTAATTCTCTGAGCACTATTAATAATAAGTTGACAACATCTATCTTTACCATCACAATTATATGGAGGAGTAGAAAGTTTACCAAGAATATTAGTAGTTGTAGCTCTAACATTATTAAGTTTAAGTCTAGCATTACCAACCATACTATCAGGTAAATGCATATGTTCTCTAAGTTTATCAACTATTTCAGCAAGAGTAGATACAGCATGAACTAAATCTCTAGAAGTACGATTCTTAAAAATAATAAGAAGTTCTCCACGATAGCCCCAATCAAGAGTACCAGGAGCATTAGGCATATAAAAATCAGATTTAGTAAGGTTACTTCTAGGACGTAAAGACATTTCATTAGGTTCACCATTAGCATCATCTCCAATATTAAACGCTAAACCTGTATGATAAATATGTCTATCTTTATCTCTATCATATTCATAATGAATAGGATAAACATCCATACAAGCATCACCTTCTTTACCATAAGCAGGTAAAATAGGTTGAACATTACAATACTGTTCTACATCTACAACATCTCCACTAAGAAGTTTAATTTCTTTCAGTTTAAATACTTTTACTTCCATATATAATTAAATTATTAAATTAAAGAGCTTCTGCAAGTGCAAAAGCATTTTCTATTTTTCTTGATTTATCACCATAACAAATACTATCAAATCGTTTAGTACCTTCAATATTATCTATATTAGAATAATATCCGCTAATAGCATTAACTGCACCCCAAGCTGTACCAAGAATATCTTTTTGACCTGGACCATCAAAATAATAACTATAAGTATCAGAAATAACATTCATTTTTCTACTACTTATTTTACTATCAGTTAAAGCTAAACCACTACGATAAGCAATATCTTTAATGGTATGCCCTGTATCTTTTAGACGTTGAATTTCATCTTCAGTAAGAATATTTTCTCCAATAAATTGGACTACATCTTCATCAGTAACCTTAATATCAGCAAGTAAATTACAATATTGACCAAATTCTTCAGATTTAATTTTACTAATTCCAAGTATTTCTTGTGCAACAGAAATCTTATTATGAACGCTATTGGTATGTCGAAAACTAACATAATTACTACTAGTACGAATAGCAGCATTAAGAGTATTTTGACAAATAACTCTAATAGGAGTAAATAAAATTTTAACTCCACCACTACCATCATGAGTATTAGTAAATACTAGATAATTTTCAACAGGGTCACCTTTAACAAGAATATTATTAGGAAGTTTAGCACTTACAAATATTCTCTCACCATTTCCCCAAAATCCAGCAGTTTGCCAAATAACAGAATTTTTACCAATAGCACCATCAAAGAAATTAAAAGCATCATTATTTTGTACAATAGTATATTTGCTTTTAACTACACCTAAAGGAATATTGAAATCAGTACGATAGGTAGCAAAGGCATTATCACACTTACGATAAATGTCAGTACCAAAAACATGAGCGCCTTCTTTTTGTTCTTTAATAATTCGGTCAAGTTCTTCATCAGTTCCAGTAAGTTTAATAGGCATTTTACCAACTAGTTCACATTTAGCTACATCAAAATTAAGTCCAGCTTTAAGCATAACTTCTTTAGCAGTAGCACAATCTGATACATCAATAGCACCAGAATAAGCCCAAGGTTTACCTTTTACTTTATACATATTATTTATGACTTATATGTAACATAACACTTTCAATATCTCTAACAGCTTGGTTTTTATTAACACCATAAGTATCCATATACCATTTTATTAATTCTCTTACTTTTTCTTCTAGTTCCATAATTAACAAGATTAGTAGTGTTGACTCCCCGTGGAGGATGAACTTAATTCTATCCTCCACGGGGAGTATAACTAAGTTATTTAATAATAAGACTAGTATTTTCAACAAGTTTAGCTATACTAATATCTCTACCATCATTAAGAATATTCTTCATAGTAGTTTTATTAACACTGCTACTTCTAGTCATTTCATGTTGATGATTAAAGAAAGTATTAAGTAAATCAAAATTAATTTTATTAGCTAAATCACCAATAGGTTTTTCAATTTCAAATTTAACTTTAATATAATCTAAATCATCAAGCGTAAAATAACCTCCAGTTTCTTCTCTAAGTCTAGCAGATTGTTCAGGATATCTTTCAGTAAATTTATCATTAATTTGTTCAAGAAGAACATCTCTACTAAATGAGAAATTACTATCAATCATATCATTATCCCAAAGAGATTGTAAATGTTCAAGAACTAAATCAATAAATATTTGATTAAGATTTTCATCAATTTCAACACATTTACTGTTCTTAGTATAGAGTTTACTATCAACTAAATTAATAACTTTATTACCAGACTTACCTAAATCTCCATAAGCAATAACAGCATCAAGCATAACTCCTTTAAGTCTTTCAGCATTGTTTTCTTTAGTTTTACGAAGAACAGCTAATCGTTGCTCTTCTTTTTTACAAGATTCAGCTTCAAGATTAAGTACAGTATATACTTTACGATAACCATCAAGTTTAGATTTAAGATTATCTTGTGTAATAGCAAGGCGTTCTTCAAGTTCAGGAGTTAATTCACCTCTATTTTCTTCTAACTCAAGAAATATATCCTCAAGTTCAGCAGTAATATTATAAATATTTGCCATTATTTTCTACGTTTAGGTATATTATAAGCAGAACGATAATAAGGATTTAAATAACCAAATAAATGAGTATAATCACTAGCAGTCATTTTACCTGTATTAGTTCTATATTTATAAATAGCTTCAGTATATTTCTTCCATAGTTTTTTTTACTAAACCAAGATTACCAACAAATCCACCATTTTCAAATACAATAGCTTCTGTATTTTTAGTAGTTCTAAAACGGTTATTAAAACCATAAAATCTTCTTCCCATAACTTTAATATTTAAATAGTTAATAATTTATTTATTATTTCTCATTTCTTCATATGCTTCTTCTTCAAGTTCAACAGTAACATCTTCAAGACGAATACCTCTTAAACAAGAACATTCTTTCCATTGAATATTATAATAAGCATTAAGTAACAGTAAATTAGTATTATTAGCATCAACGCTCATAATCCAATTATCAGGAGATATTTCTACTTCAACACAATCAATATATATATATTATTTCTTTAGGCATCCATCCTTTATCAATATCATATTCATATAATAAACAAGTATTAAAATATCTACCAGTAAGAACATTATTTTTATGTTCAAAATCATCAGTGAAATTAGTACCACTATAATTTTCAACATGAAAGTGTTTAAGTTTATCAATCTCTGAAGTCATATCCAAGTTCCATTAAATTATTTCTAATCATACCAGCTATAAGCTTAGCATTAGGATGAGGAATACCAGTAGTACCATAATAACGTAAATCAATAATATGACGCCATTCTCTTACGGAATATGTATAAATACATCTAGTAGCAGTATCAAGAGGAAGAACACCACGAGCATCTTGACGATGCATACCAAATTCATCAATAAGAGCTTTATAATTAAAAAAACTATCATTACAAGAATTAATATAATGATATGCTTTTTGATGTTCTATATTATCATCAATCCAATCAGCAAATAAAGGCTCTTCATTAAAATGCGTAGCAATTTCATCACTCATCCAATGAGGTCTACAAATACTTCCATCTTCATAAACATATCTAGTTGATTTTTCAGCAATACTATTAGGACTAACGCGGTTTAATTCACGAGAAGTGCTAATTTGTGTATCAACACAAAAAGTATATCTCATCATATGAAATCCTATTTCAGTATTACAAAAATCTTCAATAGGAACAATATATTTAGATAGATAACCAAATTGTGTTTTATGGTCTAAAACCCAATTACCATTAACAGTTATATAATAAACATGTTTTTCATAATGATAACTAAAACCAATAGTATTAGCATAATTAATAACAATAGTTTCTAAAGTTTTATCACTATCATTAGCAATCATATAATAAGTTCCATGACGAAACATACTCCAATGTTCATCATTAATAAGTCGTTTAATAGTAGCTTCATCATTACCTGTTTCTCTACCATAACAAACTCTTGCACATCTAGCAACATGAGCTTTAGCATTATTTCCTTGTTGCCAAAGTTCAACTTTTGGTTCAATTATTTTCATCTTCTTGATTATTATAAAAATCTTTAACTACATTTCCAAATATACTATAAAAATGTTCTTTAGGTATAATATTAATAGGCTGTATAGAATCAAGCTCTTTAAAAAACTCTTTAAGACCTTTATTTCTAATCCATAAAGTATCATAAGTAGCAGTTATATAATTATCTTTATCCATGTCACAAGCTATAAAGCAAGTTTCACTATCAAGCTTATCTATACATTCTTTACATACAATGGCTTCAGCTATTTGTTTACTCTTACTAGCATCTTCTTCAATAGAATCTCCAAGTGGAGTATAACCAATAACTTTACCACAACATATACAAACTCTAGCAAGAGCATTTATACCAAAAATAGGATGTAATTTCATACCATATAATCAGTTACAAATTTAAGAACTTTATAGAAAAGACCAACAAGAGTACCAGTATTATCAATAACATAATCATCATCACAAATTTTTATTTGTTCACTTTCATGATTATCATTATTAACTCTTCTATCTACTCTTATTATTTTTCCACCACATACTTTAATAACATTACATTCATTATCAAATCTAGCATCAGCAATAATACATTGACCTAGTTTATTTCTAATATCAAATGCTTTATTAATAGTATAATGAACAAAAGCATTGTGCCAAAAATGATTTCTAATAACATTAGTACCATAATATTGGAGAAGAACTCTAATTTTAATAGAAACATTATTATTTAAAAGAAGAAGTGTAGATAAATTATCATATTCTAACACAGTATTAATAACATAATCTGCATCTTTAATATTTGTAGAAATAATACCTGTTTTAAAATTATAATAATTTTTTTCTTTAATATCTTGTCTATCTAGAAGCTTACGATCAATATTACAAAATCCAGCAATATCATCTTTAAGTTTATCTGCAAAATGAATAATTATTTCATCATTTTCGATAAAATCATTTTTATGATAAAGAAGCCAAGTATTATAATTAGCTTTCATAATACCATCATGAAGGATATAACTAATCATAGAAGCAACTGTATCTTTACCGCTTCCTTTAAATCCTTTAATACCAACAATAGAAACTTTATTAATACTCATAACAATTTGTTTTTGTTTATCAAGACAAATATAAAAATATAATAGGAATTTACTAGTAATAATGATGCTGAATTTAATGTTAAATATCATGGTGAAAATGACGCATTTTAAGGCTCACCATAACAAGCAAATTTTATCGTGATAGATTAATCATTCTGATATATAAAATTGAATACAGGCAAAAAGAATCATGTCTACGAGCGTGTCATATACAATTTTACACCCATGTAAAACAGAAAAGCCTAGCACATCATATTGTGTACTAGGCTTCACCTTATTCAATATCTATATGATAAATAATACAAAAATCATTACGTCCTTCTACAAACTTAACATTAATATTAAAATCATCTTTAGACACAACAAAAGCATTACGCAATCTTGTATCGAGAAGTCTAATAACTATATTAGGAATATATAACTTAAATCCAGTATTAGCATCTCGAATAATAGGAACACTATTATTAATTCTATTATCATTATATAAAATCACATAAAGTTCATTACTTTTAGTTATATCATTATATCTAACAGCAAAATTATAACTTTTAGCATCATAATCAGTAAACAGAATAATAGATTTATAATAACAACTAAAATAAGATTTAGTTCTATCAAAATTATTATTTCTAATTACATTATAATCTAGTATCTCCATTTATAACAACAGTTTTAATATGAAATGGAACTCTAGCAACGCCACTTCGTTCGCCATATTCTATATGAACAGTTCTACCAATATAAGATTGAGAATCGAATAAAACTTCTTGTTGAACAATATGACTAACACTTAAACGAGTTTCAAATTTTTCATCATTAATATCATTTTTACAAAGAAGAATAGGTAAATCACGTTTCTTTTCTTTATAAATATCAAGAATTATAAAATCTCCTTCAGTAACACCTTTAAACTTCTCCATATAATTAGCTCTACGTCTACCATATTGATAATCAGTTTCAGTATTACGAAGTATAAGACCTTCAAATCCTAGATTAATAAAATGATTTCTAGCGTCAATAGCTTCATTATCATTAGTAATATATCCGCTAGGAAGAATAATCAATCGTTCTTTATTATTATAATGTTCTTTAATATTATTAAAGCAAGTAGGCAGCTTAATATGATAACGATATGTATTTCTATGAGTTTGATTACCTTCCATCATAATATCATAACACCAAAACTGAAGAAGTTTATTTTCAACACAATTAGCATCTTTAACAAAATGATTAATTTGATTAACAGTATAACCTGGAAGATAAACTTCACCATCAAGTGCTGCAAATCCATTAATCATATCGTCGATAATATTTGTATTGATAGTAGCAAGCAAATAATCTTCAAGATAGCCAAGAGTATGCCAAGTAAGACCTTCACGACTTTGGAAACGAAGCCTAACAGGTTTAAACATATCATTTTGAGTATAAGCAGTAACAATACAACGAAGACCATTAATCTTATACTGACCATACATACAACTGACTTTTTTCCAAACATTACCACTATACGTTTTAGCAAGCATTGGAAGTAAAAGATTATTGTTTCCATTACTAAGGTCTTTAGGTAGATAAGTATTTAGAAAATTAAATAGAGTATCATTATCTCCATCCTCCACGGGGGGTAAACCCTGCATATCACAAAGTTCATTAAGATAAGTATATCCTTGTTTAATTTTATCATTATATCTACTTTCAAGTTCTTTTTGACCATCTTTTTGAGTAACAGCATAAACTTCTTTACGAATATTACCTCGAACAAGACCATAAAAAACAGTGATACTATTAGTACCACTGTCAAGTTCAGCCCACCAAACAGTAGGCGCACCATTATTATTTCTACGATAAAGTTTATTCATTATGTTCACTTATTTTTAAACCATTAAATGCAAAACTAACAGCTTTACCACCTAGAAGTTTAGCTTTACGCTGAGCAATCGTTTCCTTTTTAGGCTTAATAGCCTTTGCAATACCGGTGCTAACATCAATGGGTTGACCTGTAAAGACATCTTTTGATTGATTAACTCTGCTAGCACTTCTAGCGCGTTTCCTTGGTTCTTTACTATAATATCGTACTGGGTTTCTTCTCTCGAAATCAAGATTTTTTTCATGTATATCAATAATTCTTTTAATAATAGTATTACGATAATCAATATAACTTTGAGCTTTTTCTGGATGATGCTCTAGAATAAGATAAGCTTTATCAAGAATATATTCAATACTAGAAAGAGTAATACGATAACCATAATTAATAGTTTGTCTAGGACGAGAACCATCAGGATAAATAATAGTACAATCTAAATCTTTAATATAAGATTCAATTGCATCAGCCATTGTAGATTTATCAATAACATAATTAATATATCTAATATCTCTATCATCTAGCTTTTCTTCATATCCTTTTATTATCATAGATTTTCTTTCTTACATTTATAAATAATAATACGAGCTGGCTTACCTATAAGACAATGATTATATTTAAACCATTCAATAATATCAAATGTAGGATAAGTTTTAGCTATTCCTTCAATAAGAGCATAACCTTCTTGATAATTAAAATTACTATGAATAGTTCCACCATTATCAGTATCAAGTAGGCTAAACTTTTTGATATATTCAACGTCATCATTAGAAGATAGATTAATTTCTCCATAACAATAAATATCTTTTTTATCAATACGTTTACCATCTACATTAATACATTCCCATTTATCAAGATTTTGTTCATCTTCTTCAGTAATTGGACGCATAACAGTATATGTAATACCAGCTAAACTTTTAGTATGGCAAAGTATTACTTTCTTCCGTATCCCAAGTAAATTCAGTTTCTTCTCCATAATTCTCTTCTATATATTTAACAACTTGCTGAGTTAGTTCATTAATAACATTTGTAGAATAACTACTTCTCAATTCTGCAAAATCTTTAACGCCAAGTTCTTTAGGAATAATAATAGGTATAATATCATAATCATTCTTAAGAATCACAGCTTCCATAAGACCAGTTCTATCATTATCCATAAGGCTAATAAGAAAACCATTCCGATTAAGTTTACTACGAAGCCAATCATATTCAATTTGACGAAGTTTATAAGTTTCATGTGGAATATTAACAACACCAATAGTTTTAAATTCAAGGGTAGACCCCCCGTAGAGGATGGAATGATTAATACTCTTTAGATAACATTCAAGACTTAATCTATCTTTAGTAGATTTAGTTATAATAATAACGTCATAATTATCTAATTCAAGATTAATAATTCCTTCAATAGTATTACTATTAGTTATAAACTTAACTTCAGTTTTCTTATTTCTATTAGGAAAATATAATTTAACATTAACTATTCCTCTTTTATCTTGTCCAAGAACGTAACCATAACATAAATCTGTTTTATCTTTATCGTAAAAATATTTAGGAATAGGATTAGTAGAACGATTAATATAAAATTGGTCAACAGGATAAACAAAATGAGTATTAAGAAAATTAAGATTAACACCAAATTGTCCCCAATACTTAGCATCTAAATTATTCCACGGACGAGTAACAAGTTCAATAATAGGTTTATGATTACGTACATTACTAATAGCCCTAGTAATACTATAATCATTGTTTTCATCTTTATCTTGTCCATAAATAATATTTCTAAAAGTATAAGCAATATGTTTAAGAACAAATAGAAATTGACTTTTAATAGAAATATCAATTTGCTTATGAACAATTTCAGAGAGTACAGTTGCAGCAGCATCTATACAATCTCCCCACCAATATCCAGCAAAATCTCTTCCTTTAAGTTTATTCCTATTATCGTATCTAAAACCAAAACTAGGATGAGTATCTTCACGAAAAGGACTAGATATAAATTCTCCTGTATCTATACAATGTTGTATATCTTCAACACTAATTCCAGTATAAGCACTAAAAATAGTTACTTGACTAACTTTAGAGAAAATATAATCTTTAGTTAAAATAGTATTACTAATATTTCTTTTCATAATATTTCTAATTTGACCTTTATCGTGAACATATAAAAAAAGAGGATTAGGTACTAAAATAGTACCCAATCCTCTTACATACAACTATTTAACTAACTTTAATTTTTTAAAATGGTAAATCTTCTGTTGGATTAACAAAAGCACCAGCAGCATCATTACCGCCACCAAATGGACTAAAATCTCCACCGCCATTAAATCCACTAACAGGATTTATAGGAGCAGCAGTTTGAACACCAGGCATTACACCAACACCAGGCATAGCAACATTTGGCTGTTTAGCTTGTTCGGCAGATTTCTGATAAACAATACTTTCTTTATAAGGGTCAATATGCAAACTAGGAGCAGATTGTTCTTTATAAAGTTCAATAACTCCATCGTTAATAAATGTAGGAAATCCTAAATCACCAAATGAAGATTTACTTCCAACAACAGCACGCCATTTACCATCATTCTTAACAAAACGAAGAAGTTTCATCCAAATGGTAATAGGTTTACCTTTAGCATCATTATAAACAGGTTTACCATTATTGTTAAGTAATTTAACATAATTTTCAAACACAGTCTTATAACCAGCTATAACTTCTTCAGCCTCAACAGGTACATACTGCATATTTTCATCAAAATCTTCAAAAGGCAAAGTAAGAGCATCAATTTCTTCTTCTGTTAAATCACGACCTTTAAGAACAAATACATTATATATATGTTTCATAAAGCGGAAAATGTTATCAACTTTCCAAGCACCTTTACCACCGGGAATAGTTTCAACATTACTTTCAGCAGGAAGAAGACGTTGAGTTACATAACGACGTTCATTGATATTTTCATGATTACTAGCAAAAGTAAATGTAAGATAAGGAATACTCATACCAGCAAATGAAGGCATACCTTGAACATCATCTTTCAATGTAGCCCAGTCAACTTTAACATCTTCAAGATGACCAATAAACAAGCCATTAGCTTTGTTGCAATCAGTACGTTCATCAAACTTTTTACGAGTTACATCACGTAAATCGTTATTAATACCTCTACCTCTACGTTTTTTAGGAGTTTGTACTTCTGCATTAGCAGTTTGTTCAGCACTTGCTACAACAGTAGCTTCATTCTTAATTTCTTTTTCTGTCGACATAATTAAAGTAATTAAAAGAATTATTAGATAAAATAAGAGCTGCACTATTAGCAATACTAACAATGCAGCTCTATGTTCAAGATACTATATTTCTAGGACGAAGATTTGATTATTCAGCAGTTTCTTCTTTTTCAGTTTTCTTACCGATACGAATAGGTTCTTCATCTTTATATTCGGTAAGCATTGCAATCTTAACAACAATATCTTTATGACCGTTATTAACAACAGCTTCTTGCAAGTTATCAATATCTACTGTATAAACACGATTCTTAGAAGTAGCTTCTTCATCAGTCATATCAGCTTTCAACTGTTTCCAAACATTAGAATCAGTAAAGTTAAGAGTTACACCAATACCAGACAAGGCAGCAGTATTAGCACACTTAGAACCTTTAATCTTAGCAACTTCATCACCTTGAATACAACTAATCAAAAGTTCTTTTTGTTCATCTTCTGTAATACCTTCACGTGTAAGAGCAGCTTTAAGTTCTTCATTAGAAGAAGATAAAGCACCTTCAAGAGTTTCTTGGAAGTAAGTATTAACATACTTAATCTTATCATTCTTAGTCATACGAACACGAGTAGTGCAAGGATTACCATTCTTGTCTAATTCAGCAATACCTTTAGCCAAAGCCCAAATATCAAATTCAGCATGAACAGCCATAGCAGCTTCGGGAGATTCAATATCCAAACCTTGTTCTTCACAGAAAGCAACAACTTCGGGTACTTTATTGATAATAGCATTATCAATGTTTGCACAGTTATTAATGAACATTACATATTCACCATTAGCAATGCCGAGAGCTTTAGAAACTTGGGCAGTCATACGGAAACTACCGGGAGTAGAAACAATTATCAATTCAGGTTCTTCACTAACTGCTCTTTGACCAGCATTAACAATACCCATACCAAAACTCAAACCTTTCTTAAAGTCTTTCATAATTATAATTATTTAAAAAGTGAATAATATCAGTCATACGACTGTTTTGTTTAATAATAATTTCTCTAGTTTGTTTATGTTATTGAATTTCAGTAATATCAATAATATCTTCATTACTCAAATCAATACCTTGCATAGTCTTTAATTCTTCTGTGCTTAAACAGCCCATAATTAAATCATTAGCAATTTCACGAGCACCATAAACAAATGCTCTATGACTTATCATTATTTTAGGATATTTCTTATAAGTATCTTTTTCAAAACATCCAGCAACAATAGCATCTTTATAAGTAAACTCACCAGTAGCAACCATATTACGTTCTCCAATTTTACGATAAAAACGATAACTAGTAATATAATCAATAGGAACAGCAGGTATTCTATAAACAGGAACTTTACCAGTAGAAGCAATTTGTTTAGCTTCATTAGTATTAGTAGCTATTTCAAACTTACCATTAAGTTGATATTCTTTATATACATTACCATTATAATCTTTATAATATTTAACAGGATAAACATATATATGTTCATGGTCTTTATCTTCTGCATTTTTAGTTTGTGCCTCTTTGGGAGTAAGACACTTAATATAGTCAGATGGAAGTTTATCTTCATCATAAGCATTAAAGCCATCTGTATATTCGTACAGAGCGCGATAATTATCTACTTTTTCCCAACTCACGCTGCCTTTGACAAGTAATGCCTTAATAATGTGAACATCAACACCTGTTTTACCTTGAACTACATGAATATGTTCAATGCAAGTAGAAAATGGAAGTCTAAGGTCTTTAGCTCTCATTGCAATAGCAAGACCATCTTCAACAGACTTAATACCACATTTATCACTACGCATAACACGTTTGATAAATACTTCAAGACTTGCAATTTCAGCTTCACTCATATAATTAAGCTGATATGGAGCAACAGAATGTTGAACACCATGTTGTTTTTCAATACCACTATTACTAACAGCAACAGTAGTATCATTAACTTTAACTTCTTTATCTTCGTCCATTCTATCAAAGAGCGATTTTGATTACACAACAAATGTAACTATTATATTTATACTAACAAACAATATCATCAAAATTTTGAGCACTAATATCAGAATTAATATTCTGTATAACTTCATGGTTAACTGATAACTTTTCCTTTTTAAGACTTGCTTCTTCAATAGTATCAGCTATATAAAGTTTATGTACTTTAAGTTTTGATTGACTACAATTAACATTATTATAACGATAAATAAGTTCATCTATTGTATCACATAAAGGTGAGGTTAAAATCCATTCGTCTACGCTTGTTTCTAGGCTGTCAGTTGAATTATTTTTTATAGATAATACTCTTAATAAGCCATCATTAAAAGACTTCAAATTCAGCGTGGAAATAGCCTTAGATTTGATTATATGAGCAGTCCCTTTCTTGCTTCCAGACTTGTACAAAACAGGAATACCATTACTATCAACTAGAACTTTATCCTCAATTTTATCATGATAATCACCACAAATTTCACCTAATTTATCATTAATATATTTAGTTACAGTAGCAGCATATTCACCTCTCTTACTAATAATAAGAAATCGTTTGTCAGGATTATCTTTAATAATTTCAACTATCCTTTCTAGCTTACAAACATTATCAGAACATATAAGTATACGTTCACGAACAATATTATAAAAAGTCTTAACTCGTTCAGCAAGAACAAGAGGATTATAACATTCATCAATTTGTTTACTAAAAGGATTAGTCATATCCATATCAGCACTCCATCCATTATATTCAGCTATTTCTGTAATATATTGCATAGCACTACGTCCGTCTTGAGTACCATTTCGAGCACATTTAATATTATCAATATTACCAAATACTTGAATAGTCTGAGTAATAAATTCAGTATATTTATCATAATTAGTAATATCTTCTTGACTAGTAAATAAAATCTGCTCTCTGTGTTCCTCTACGGGGAGTATGGCTCGCATACCACTAGAATTTAGAATATTATTAATAGGTGGAATATTATTATAAATCTTAGTTAACATAGAAGTATCAATAGTTTTTTCAGTTAAAATCATAAGTTTAAATCTAGCATGATTAAAAACTGTATTACAAGATAAATTCCATTCGTTAACTCCAACAACAATAGAAATATCATAACTATAATTATATCTACTATTAACATAAGTATGAGTAAGAATATTAATAGTATCTATATTTATATTATGATTTTTAAGACTATCAACAATTTCAGTTCTTCTTTTCCAATTATCTGTAACAATAAGTATTTTAATATTATCATTCTTATTTCTCATAAGACTAATAATTCTACTTATAATTTCACAATAATCAACAGGTGGAACACAATTAATAGTTCCAATACCTTTATATTCTTTAGAACCCCATTTGTTAATTAGTTTATCATAAGTTTCTTCAACTATATTTCTCATCCAAAATCATCTTCATTAAAAATAGGATTATACATACCACTATATTTTTTAATTTTACTTTTACCTTTACCTTTAGGAGAAATTTTAAGTTTGATAGGATTAATAACTTTCATAGCTTCTTGATAATAAAATTTAAAATTAATATCTCTAAGAGAAATATCTTTATCATCAAGACTATTAATAACTGTTACAACAGAACCAGCTGCCATTCTACTACGAGAACCGTTATCATTATGAACTTTCTCAATAATATAACCTCTATTAGAAACATAAAACCTAACATATCTTTGACAAATAACATGAGTAACTTGTCCATTTTCAATCTTAGTTTCTTCTACATGAAATTGTCTACCTACATTTTGAGTAAGACAAAAGTCAAGAATATTAATAGCTTCTTGAAGAGTATCCATTACAGGTTTATTCTTAAGAAAATAGTTTTCAATAGCTTGAGCAACAATAGGCATAGAATAACCTTTAGTTAAATCTAGAGAATACATCATAGGATTAAGAGCACCTTTAGATTCAAGTTTAAGTTTATGAACACCATTTTTAATAACTCTAAATTGGCTAAGATAATTATTTATATCTCTACTAACAAGACAATGATAATAATCAGTATCAAACTTAAGTTTAGTAGTTTGTTCCCAATCATCTTTAATACGATTATAAACATCAATATCTCGTTTATAAAGTTTAATAACAATACCATCTGTATTAGCACTTAACACATGAATATTGTGTAACTCTAATTCCTCAACCAACATTAGCATCATTAACTGCCCATTAATAGTAGTTTTAAGTACAGCTAATCTATCATAAAGATTACCATTTTCAAATCCAAGTTTACCATAAACAGAATTAATAACAATCTTTAAAACTAAAGCTAAAGTATCTCTATCAATTCCGTCAACAGTATCTTCATCGCTGTGTTTAACTTCAACTCTTTTATTTTTAAGCCAACCAATAAGATTACAAAAAGCATTAGTATCAAGATGAGCTGGAGCTACTTTATGAGCAGCAATAATACTAGGATACATACTATTAATATCAGCATGAATATAAACATAGTCATCATTGCCAAGTACATCGTGTTGACCCCCCGTGGAGGATGGAAATAATTCTCTTCCACTACTCCAAAGTTCAACAGGATTATCTTGACTATGTAAACCTCCAGTTGCAACAGTATAAGTTACATTTCCAATTTTAACTTCTTTACTAAACGCATCTTTATTAACTCTATAAATAGTAGTTTTAAGACATTCATCAAGAAAGTCTTGCATAGGTTTAGTTTTGAATTTAATAAAAGGAAAAATAACTTTTTTAAAACTCATAGCAGTTCTTTCAGTTTTCTTACCTTTCCATTGTTCAGGGGCAAGACCACTAAATTTACTATAAAATTTCTCAAAAAGAATATCAGCAGTTTTACTACGACTAGAATTAAGAACATCAACATCGTATGCTTTACTAATAGCATAACGAGATTTAATTTCTTCTGGATAAAGACGAACTATTTCAGCTACAATGAAAACATCATTAAGATTATAATACATCATAGGTTCAATATATTCATCAAGAATAAATCTATCCCATTTATCTACTAGTTTATTAAGCTGATTAATATTCATCCCTTTAAGACTAGGAATTTCATTATATAATTCAGCTTCTTTTTCATTAATATCAGGAAGTTCATATTCTAGAAGTTCATACCATTGAAGATTAATAGAAGTTTGCTTTAGACCTTTAGGAACAGGTTTACGTTCACCTGTTTTACTATCTACAACTACACTTGCTTTATTAAGAGCAAATATACGCATTACATCAACACCTGTAAATGGTAGTTTATATTTTCTAAGACTATTAAGATAAAAATCAGTTCTAAATTTATCTTTATCATCTTGACTAGAAATAATAGTTTTACTAGTTTCATATAACTTATTAATAAGTTCTTTCGTACTATTCGTACGCATATAAAAACTAAGTAAAGCAGCAATCATAAGATTATCATAATTGAAATTATTAAATCCATACAAGTCAGTACGAATAATAGTTCCATTAGAATCCTTATAACATCTAGTCTTATTAATATAACCTATTATAGAAAGTAATTGACTATCGTCTTTATCTGTTATATAAAATTTATATTTTTCAACAGTTTCAAGACGAGCTTTAATTTCTTCAACAGATAGCTTTTGAACTAAAGGAATAGCTTTTCCATTACTATCAACACAATCTTTAAAAACTTTAAGATAGCTATTAATGCTAACAAAAGTAATAGAGAAGAAGTTTCTTAATACTTCGACATCATAAGCTATACAATTAATCATTTATAAAATTTATGCCATAATTATTTCTATTTTCATTAACCCAATTAATATCATCAGCAAAACGCTGTTTAAATATATGATAAAGATTATTATCTTTAAATTTAATAAGAGGAGAATAATTACTAAATACATATTTACCACCAGTAGCTATAAATCTAGGAATAGGATTATCGCTAATACTACGATAAGCATCACCAAATATAAATAGATATTTATAATTAATTCTAGCTAATTCTTTCCATAGAATATTACGACATTTATCAACAGCAGTAAGATAAGTATTATAATTATTAGAACAAGCACATTTAATACTATAAGTCATATAAACATCTTCGGTATTATTTCGTCCAGAGTATTCATCGTAAAGATTACCAATATCAGTAAATAATTGATAATCATCACAATAAACTCTATCACCTCTAGGAAATAGGAAAACAATATCTCCATGAATACTTCCTCTACCACCTTGTATATATTTACCTGTATTAAATATACGATTTGGACATCTTTCACAATCAGGATATTCGTCAACAGTTTTACTTGCCATAAGATAATACTAATTGATTACTAGCACGAGAACAAGCAACATATAATCTACGAAGCATTTCATCTCTATTAGTATAAGGATGACCATATTTATCATAAATCATATCATTAATATCTACAAATACATTTCTATAAGTAGAACCTTGTGCTCTATGAGAAGTAATTGCAAAGCCATAATCTAAATCTCTACTAAATAAAATCTTACCATTACTATTCGTAATATTAGAAGCGATAAGATATTTACGTTTAAAATCAAAATACTGTTTCCATTTACTTCCACGTTCAGAACTACTAGCTTTTTTAGCATCATCAATAAGACTAGTCAACTTCTTATAATACATCTGAAATGTATAGTTATCATAATGGTCAATAACAAATAAAGGTTGAGTTATAGCACCACCATGAATAGCTTGAAACTTAATAAGAAATCCTTTAAACTCATAATCATTATCAACTGTATCAACAATATCTTTAACAATATATTCTTCACTATTGTTTATAATAATATCATTAAAAACATTAACAACAGTAGTATAACTCATTATTAAATCATTACGAGTAATAAGACTTTTATCAGCATCTTGAATAATCATATGTCTTACATGGTTATTCCATTGTGCAACACGACTATTAGTATAAGCTATAATACGATACAAATCTATATCTTTAGTATATTCTTCATCATTAAAACAAGTATCAATTAAATCAGAAAATTCAGTTTGACCACAAACATAAAATCCTTTAGTTTCTTCATTATAATCTTGTCTGTTTTTAGATATATAATCAAGAAACTTCCATCCATTCTTACTATCTATATCTTCTCGAAGAAGTTTAAGAAGTTTACTAATAGGATTATTATCTCCTTGTCGTACAACTTCTTTAAGATAATAAGTATTACTAGCAATAAGAAAAGCTTGACTAGTTTTCTCATTAACAGGTGGAAGCTGACTAGAGTCACCAAGCATTATAACTTTAATTTGAAGCTTCTTACATTTATTACTAATATACTTAACAAGTTTAGCATTAAGCATAGAAGCTTCATCAATAATTAAAACTTTAAGACCATCTAGTTTATCTTTTCCAACAGGATTAAAGGCAGGATTTTCAGGGTCAAAATTTTCAATATTAACATCAAGTCTAAAACCAAATAATGATTGAATAGTATTAACTTCTTTTCCACCAATAGAATTACTAAGAACTCTACAAGCTTTATGTGTAGGAGCAGCACAGCCTATAACACCACCAGACCATTTGCAATTATTAATAACATATTTAATAACAAATGTCTTACCTGTACCTCCAGCACCACAAAGAGCATTAATAAATTTCTTATCATCCCAAGGCTGTGCAAGAAACTCAATAAGTTCATGCACAGCTATTTCTTGGTCTTTAGTAAACTTAATGTTAGTATCTTTTCTATTACTATTAGCAATATTAAGATTACCAATCATTATAATTCGTTGTTTACATCAATAAGATTATTTTTAACTTTATCTTCATATTCTTTCCATTCTTGAAAAGCTAAAATAGTAGATTTACTATCGCCACGATTATAACACGTAGTAATATGAAACAATTCCTTAACAAAAGGCATTTTAACAATTTTACCTTTAGCTATAAGTCCAGCAGCAAAAGGAATATAAAATCTAGTATCAACAGTTTTTCTATTTTCACTATCTCTTATAATTTTAATTCTATGATTATACTTATCTAATCGACGAGCATAAATAACTTTCTTTCCTTTAGTTCTGTAACTTTCACCAGTAATGCTATATAGTTTGCCATTGTATTCTACTTTATAAGTACCATCAATATATCTAATAATACCTTCACATTTAGCAACTATAATAACATATTTATTGACTATTCCTTTCTCTTTGGATTTACCTACAACTCCAAATGAGAATTTAAAGCTAACCATAGCATACTACTTTCTTTTAATAGTACGCATACGTTTATCAACAGCACGAGTAATACCTTTAAAAGTATTATCTTCTGCAAACTTAGCTTTACGAGCAGCCTTTTTAGCAGCTTTCTTAGCAGCAATTTCTTCATCACGTTCTTTTTGTTGTTGAATAATATCAATAATCTCAACATGATAACCACAATAATGAGAAAGAAAATCAATCTTACCACTAGTTCCATTACCAATAGCGCTATTTTTAGCTACTTTAATAACTTTACTAGCAGGATTGATTCCAATAACAGCGTCAACATTATTAAGTTGACGAATAACAGAAACTTCATCATACTTTTTCATAAGTATTTTACGTTTTTAAAGATTAATAAAACAATTATATTTAATAGTTAAAACTATAATAAGTTCAATAATAGTAAGATTAGTAGAGCCACTACGCTACGCTCCGTGGCGACCCCCCGTAGAGGATGGAAGCAAGCTAGACTTAAACTTTCTTTCTAATAATATCATTAAAATCACTAGCAAGTTTACCAATCCTATCTTCAATTCTATCTAGTCTATTTCTATCCCTATCTCTTTTAACTTCCCATTGTTTATTAATATCACAAATATCAATTTGAATCTTTCTAATCCAATTTTGAGTATCGTCAATATCTCTAATAAGTCTATCTAGTTTTTACTAACAATGGTAATTCTTATAAAAAGATATACAGATAAACCAAATATCATACCAAGTATAAAATGAGAAACATTTTCAATCATAGAAATAATGATAAAGTTTACGAATGAGTTCAAATCTAGTATCAGTAATATTATAGATTTTAAATGCTTTAGCAACAAAATCAAAATCACCATATTTAAGTAAAACATCTATATAATCTTTAATATCACTAAGCCACATAATAGCACTAACAGAATATCTATCGCTATCAATATTAGTAATATATTGACCAATACCTTTAGCAATAGTATCAGCAGTTATATCATTAATAATAAACTTATCAGTAAACCAATTATCTTTTATATAATGTTTATCAGTATATTTATCACGAAAGGTTTTAGATAGTTTATTACATAAATCAATATAAGAACGAGCAGCAGTTCTATTATTATGATTAACAAATTGAACATCTTTAACTTTAAGAGTTAAATTCATACCACATTCAATAATACGAACTTTAATTTGTTTTTTATCTTCATTAATATATAGAATAATAGCAAGTTTATCTTTCCAATAACCAACATTCAAAGTAACTATATCATAAAGTTTAACTTTAAATCCAGATGTAATAGTACCATCAATATTCTTATAAGCAACATAATTCATAATAAAACTGTATTAAATTTTTAGTTTAACATTTATTAGCTAGTTCTTTTGCCCTGTATTGAACTCAATATTAATCGTGATAGATTAATCAGATTATATATGAAAATTCAACAGAGAGCAAAAGAACCGTATCTGTGAATGTATTATGAACATAAATAGCTAGTCATTTGTAGCAGCCTCATTATTCTGTTCATTATTCTTACCATCACGTTTAAGACGTTCTTTAAGAATATGTTCAGCAACAGAACCAAGTTTACATTCACTAACACAACGACTAACACCTTTAGCATGAGCTACAGTATATACAATAGGATAATCAATGTATTTATTATTACCTACTGTACGTTCAACTTTAGTAATTCCAACTTCAGTCACAATACCAACACAAACACCAAGTTTAGTTTGATTATGATATTGATAAGTATATTCCATATATACTACCTGTCCTTTTTCAAACTTAGCTTGTTCTTCAATGTATCTATCTAATAGACCATCAAAAATAAAAGAATCAAAATTATCCATTTTAATTATATATTTAAAGTTAATAATATACATACTAAAAAGCCTAGCACTATCTTCACAGACAATACTAGGCAAAACTACAAATACGAAATCATATAAACGAAATGTTTGATACGAATATTATTACTAATTTCACAATCAATAATAATAGAATAATTAACACCAAATCAAATATGACATATAACACTTGGACTATGATAAATATTAATAGCACTATCTTCACAGACCGTACTATTACAAAAGTTACAATTCGAAATTAAAACGGATAATAGCAATATCATAGTTTCGGAGTTCAATTCCTCCATCATCAGCAAGTGAAATAACATTATTATCTTCACAGACAATAGTGTTAGAAATACAATCAAAAATTTATATGAGATTATTTAGCAGATTTATTTGCTTTTCTACGTTTAAGTTCAGCATAAATTTCATCATCACTAACATTCTTAAACTTATTCTCCTGTTTATTATTATCAACAGATTGATTAGCCATTTTAATAATTTCCTTATATTCTGCATTAGAAGTATCAATAATATGTTGAGCTATAAAATGATTAATTTTAGTATTAGCTTCAACAATTTTAATAATCATATCTTTAGCATATTTAGGAAAAACAGCAATAATAGGTTTAAAAATATCTTTATCTTCAATTATACTATCCCAACGATTAATAAGCCAATCAAGTTCAAATCCATCTTTAGTAACAAGTTTAATAATATCTTCTTGAGTTTTACCAAAATCATTAATATATTTTTGTTCTTTAAGAACATATACAAATAAAGCTAAACCTCTAACATATTGGTCTGGAGATAAACCTTTATCTTTAATATCATTAATGAATTTATTAATAAGAGTACAATCTTCTTTATATTTACAGGTATCACAAGTAATACTATCACAAGATTTACCAAAAACTTCATCAAGAATAACTTTAATATCAATATTTTCCATAATTTTATTTATTTAATCATAATAACCAAAAACATCATTTTCAGGGTCAACAATAGGACTATCATCAACTATTGGTTCCCAAGCAATATCGTCAAAATCTTGACTTAGACATTCTGCATGAATTTCAACACCTTCAACATTATTATTGAAATATGTATCATCTTCAACAAAATAAATATCAGTTCTTTCCATATCTTTATATATAAAATAAACTCCGAGTAGAGAATGATTATCATCAGCATTATTAACTATAACAAACCCAATAAACAAAATGGATAAAAATGGCAGGCAAATGAGAATTAGCTTTAACAAGCTCAACAGCACTATCCATCCTCTACGGGGAGTCTACACTATAAACTTAACTAGCTTCAGAATCTTTATTCTTTTTATGAAGTTCAGTTTCAGTATCAATCATAATACCAATAACTCGCTGACTATCACTAGCAACATCAGCATGAGCTTTAACTAAAGCATCAATAAATAAATCATCTGTATATCTATATTCTCTACGAAGTCCACCATCAGCGGTAACTCTAAACTTATTCCATAAGAAGTCAACATAAGCACCTTTAGAATTACATATTCTTCCATCATCTTCAAGAGCATGAAGAATATTAAGAGAAGTATGACGTCTAAATGCAGCATTGAATTTAACAATACAAACTACATCAAGAATATGTTGAGGAACATTAATTCCAACAGGAACACCACGTTTATCAGTCTTAGCATCTTTAAAGTCATTATCTTCATTAGCTTGACTAACAATAGCAGTTTGTTCTTCCTGTTTACGAACTTTACTTTGTTTCTTCTTCCTAGCTTTATTCTTGGTCTGAACAGTTTCACTACTAACAACAGCATTAACTTGTGTATCTTCTTCAGGAACAACAAGTTTACCCTCTTGTTTAGCTTCTTCTAAACTTTCAGCCATAGTTTTCTTTCTAGGCTTAGATTGAACATTACTAGTAACATTATCAAAATTTACCATAACACTTATAAGTTTAAGATTAATATTATTATCAGTAGCAATATTACTCTACTGAACAACACGACAAATATAACAATTAAATATAATACTCCAAATATATTATAATTTATTTATACTATAATTCTAACTATAATCAATAGCTATATTAAAATAACTAAAATCATTATAGCAATAGGAATTAACTTACCACGAGTATAATAAATATCAATAGTATCAAAAGTATCATTAGTATAAAGAGAATCAGTAATATCAAGAATATTAAGAATATCATTAGTAATATCACCAGTAATATTAGCATGACTAGTATTAATAATCATTATAATACTGATAATATTAATAGTGCTATTATTAACTAGAACTAATGCTATTGGTCATTATGACTAGAAATCTTATTAGACTTGATAGTGCTGTTAGGACTAGTCTTAATACTGGGCTTAACGATAAAGTTCATGACGAAACTAGAGCTAAAGCTGATGTCAGAACTAATGTTGATGATGATGGTATAACTAAAGGTTATAATGAATGAGATTGAGAAGATAATAGTATAACTAATAGTTATAGTGGTTATAATGAAAAGTTATAGAGTTATAACGAGAAGTTATAAGAGAGAAAGAGAAGGTATAGAGTTATAATGAAAAGTTATAAAAGAGAAAGAGAAGGAGTTAGAACAATAGGTTTAGATTGATTAGGAATAGGATGAAGAGAAGGAAGTTTGGTATTGAAAGGAATACCAGCAAAATTGATATTTTTAGCATGACTATCTCCACCCTCATTTCCACATTCACCACTCTCATAACCATTCTCATCTCCACATTCAACCTCAATTTAACCCTATTTGACCCACATCCAACTCTACCATCTCATTCTCCACAAACTCTACAATGTCCACTTTCATTTCCATCTCCTCTTTCTCCACATTCAATACCTCTCGTCATCTCTAACTTCATCTCTATAACTTTTTGTTATGAGAGTAAATCTCCATGACCAATATCAGTATAACAAAATGTTATAATAGTTAATCATTATTAGTAATATCAGTATCAGCACCATTCACATTAGTCATACCAACATCATCTTGTTTCACAAGATGAGTTGTTGTAAGTTCACTAACGTAACTAGTTTTAATGATATGAATCAGCAAAAATAATTACAATTTTATAGCTATATCTAGCCTGTTATATTAAACCATCAGTTTCAGTTTCATCATCATATTTATCGTCATAAGAATTAATACAAATAATACCACATTCATAATCATCAATACCATCATCAATAATACGAGCGATATCTTTTAGCTTACTACCAATATCAAATCTATGATTACCAACAATGGCATACACTTTATTAATATCATTAGCATTACCATTAGTGGTTATATTGGTAATAGCAAGAGGAATATCATTATTAGTAGGATGAAGATTAGTAACTTCAACAGAAGTTATAGAATTATCATTCTCAACTTCAATAGTAGTAATAATACGATGTACTTTCATGATGTTTAATATTAGGATAAGACTTATCAGAACTTACAGCGAGGTCTTGATTGACAAGTCTTATCAGACTGTTAAGTTCGTTTGCTGCAATCTATTTAATGTCGATAATGAGCATTTCCATGTCGAACACTAGCGACAGCATCAACAAAACTATTGTTGATAACATCAGTGCTACCAACCCGAAGGTCAGTAGCACTATGTTCATTAGAATGGTATGTCGTCATCATTCATTGCAGTAGCAACAAAACTAGCTGCTTTAGCTTTAGCCTCACGCTTGGCAGCAATAGCAGCACGAGCGTCTTCCATAATCTGCTTGATAAGTACATTATATGCACCAACAAGAACAGGGTCAGCAGGTTGTTCGATACCTACAATATGATATACATATCGGTCATAATCCACAACATTGTAAAGATTGTCTTTACGAGTAAATGGATTACGGTCTTGTACACCAGCAGGTACAAACTGACAAAGAACTTTGACAGCAACACCAGTCAGATACATACTAGCAAAGCCAGCTTCAGCAGCCTCGCCAACATAGTTTACAAATCTACCGTAGAACTTGTCTTTGCGCATTACAAGCAGTATCTGATTGAATGGCATCTGAATAGCACCAAGCATACCCATTCGATGTGTACCATCAGGCATACTTTGAGCACCTTTGACAGGACTAGCAATAGTAACAAACGCATTGAGATAAGAATTGCCATTACGACCTGTACGTTCTTGACAATCAATATTAGTAATGACAGTAGTCATTACATAACTATGACCATCGGTACAGATGCGTTTAACAACATCATCAATGGTTTCCACTTGCGTAGAACTTTGGTTATCTGTATCAACAGTAGGTTGAACAGGTTGGTTAACACTAGCAGTTGGATCAACTGCATTAACATTCTCAGGAGCAGCAGCACCTTGTACAGCTTGCGCTAAATCTTTAACGTCTGGCATGACTATTAAGTATTTAATTACGCTAATCAGTAGCATTACTGACAGTTGTTTTCGTTTCAACTGCAAAGTATTTAATGTTGATAATGAGCAACATCATCTAGTAGAGATTAATCTCTACTAAGATAACTAACAATAGCCGATAGTATTCCAAATACAACAGCAGTAATCTGTTCATCACTAGTTGGTTCTACTTTCAATGCTAGTATGATAGCTGGCATCATCAGTATGATAGCAACTAACAACAATGGTTTGTTTGTTCTCATAATGATTAGTATTAATAGTTAGTAATGTAATGAGATGAATAATCTCAATGTATTTAATGTTGATAATGAGCAGGATTATCATTAACTCTATCAACTTTAGACGGGGGTAGTCAATCAAGTTTAACATGACCGGGGGTTCTACTCACTAGCCTCATCAAAACACTAATAAACTTAATTACCATTATTACTATCACTATTATCATTACTATCACTAATAAACTTAATTACTATTATCACTATTATTATTATCATTATCATTATTATTATTACTATTACTATTATCACTATTATCACTATTATTATCACTATTATTATTATTATCACTATCATTACTATTATCATTATTACTATTATTATTATTACTACCATTAT
>ERZ791875.166-NODE-166-length-91875-cov-10.532346_pt1 | contig 91875 bp, 80 predicted proteins | sample MGYA00510278_ERZ791875 | MGnify/ENA primary metagenome ERZ791875 (study PRJEB30046, sample SAMN00792078) | human gut metagenome | study: EMG produced TPA metagenomics assembly of the A metagenome-wide association study of gut microbiota in type 2...
ACCGTATAATCACTGAGAAGAAGCGGAGCGGATTCGAAGTGTTATACGGGAAGCGGAGCTTCGTCGTGTATAACAAAACAAAGCACACAAAGTAATGGAGGAAAAAATGAGAATTGACAAATTTTTAAAGGTTTCAAGAATTATAAAAAGAAGAACTGTCGCTAACGAAGCATGTGATGCAGGCAGGGTTCTTGTAAACGACAGGGTTGTAAAGGCATCTTATGATGTAAAAGTTAACGACATTATACAGATTCAGTTTGGTCAGAGAACAGTTAAGGTTCAGGTTCTAAACCTTAATGAAACAGTTAAGAAAGAAAATGCCACAGAAATGTACAAAGATTTAAGCTGATATAGAATATTTTTACATAATTCTGCAACTTTAAGAATATACTGTCCTATAAAAGGATAAGGTAGGATTGTATGGAACAAAGTTTAGGCTCAAAACAGAATTTAGGTTCAAAGCAAAATCAAATAACTAAACCACATAAGCTGGTTTTGGACAACAGAAAGAGAACAAACTTAACAGGAATAGAGGACGTTGTTGAATTCGATACCACACAGATAGTGCTGGAATCATCTATGGGAATGTTGGTTATTAAAGGAGCGGACTTGAAAATTACCAGACTTAGCATTGAAAAAGGAGAGGCTGATATTGATGGTAGTGTGGATAGCGTTATTTATTCTCAGATAAAGAACTATGGTGAAAAAGGCAAGTCGGTTTTGAAAAGGATGTTTAGTTAATGAGTCCTGCAATAAATGAGGAACTTCTTGTTCTTGCGATGTGTGCATATGGCGGACTTGTTCTTATGGTTTGCTATGATGCCATAAGAATATTTAGGAGGGTTTTTAGAGCCTCCATAATTAGGGTTATTGTAGAAGATGTTATCTTTTGGACAGTGGCGGCACTTTTTATATTTCAAATATTTTTTAAGTACAACTACGGAAGACCAAGATATTATGGAGTGATAGCCGTTCTTGGAACAATGGCATTGTTTGAGTGGCTTGTGGGAAAGAGAGTTGTTGAAAAATGTGCAGTGATTTTGACAAAAATTATGAAGACATTGTTAAAACCGTTGAAAAAACTAAAAAAAGTGATTACTATAAAAAGTAAGAGTATTCTGACAAAACATAAAAGAAGAAAAAACAGTCATACAAATAAAAATACAAAAAATAAAAAGACGGATAAACGTCAGAAAGAATCAACATATAAAAAGAGCAAAAGTCAGAAGAAAACAGGATAAAGATTGAAAGTTTAAGCAAAAAAATAGATAGAAATAGGGTGAAGTAATGGAAGAAAACAAAAGAGCGGCAGGAAGGTTAAATGAGATTCGTCAGCGAAGAATAAGAAACAGACGAATGATAGTTGGAATATCCTTTGTTGTTTTTGCCTTTTGTATTGTTATGGGAATACAGATGGTACAAAAAAATAGTAGCTTAAAGAAACTTAAAGAGCAGGAAAGTAAGCTTGCACAACAGTATCAGCAGGAATTGCAAATATCTGAGAACCTTAAGGATAAGGAACAGTACGTACATACAGACGAATATTTGGAAGAAATGGCAAGAAAGCTAGGATTGTTATATCCTGATGAAGTAATCTTTAAGCCGGAAGACTAAAAAATCCAATTCAAATTAAAAATTAAATTCGAAAATCTAATCTGAAAATTAAAAAATGTTAGAAGAAAAAAATTAAAACAGGACAAGAAATTAAACTTAAAAGTTAAATTCCTCTAAAATTAATGGCACCATACTAGAAATAGTATAGGTGCTTTTTTGTCGAAATTTCTAAGGTTTTTCATACATTGTTTTGACAAAAAAATCAGGAAAGGGTGTTTATACTAGTCGGGAAACTAAATTTTTGCAAGGAGGGATTATGAAACAAAAAGTAGCAAAACCGATAGTGCTACTAATGATTGCAGTTGGAGTCTGTATGATTCCAATGCTTGGATACTATCCGTTAGTCCAAAGTTGGTATGGCGCAATGTGTAACGTAAAAGGGCTTGCGGTGTTAGGATGGCCGGTAATGATTTATGTGATTTTACAAAACGAGGGGGTATTGTGTGCAGTAAAATACGGCTGGATGCTTGGTGCCACAGGACTTTTTCTTGTGCAATATAAAAGAGTTAGCGAAAAATACAATCCGTTTACGGTAGCCTTTATAACAACACTAATTGGAGGAATAATGGAAGCCATGGACTGGTTTATGAATGGAATGATAAAAGAAGAGCTGTATGCCCTGATTCCCATTGTTCTGCTAACATGGTCTACCACAGTAATTTTTTCAGTACTAATCAAAAACTTTATGTGGCATATACAGGGCAGAAAAAATTACTATTCAAGACTTAGGCATCAGCAAATTATAAGGAATGAAAAAATGATGCAAACATCTAAAGCTTTTAAGGATTTGGCAATAAAAATCCAAAATATGTCAGGCATTGAGGAGGACGACCAGGGACTTATGGATGCAGCGGTGGAATTTGATATCAATGAAAATATGTGCAAGGGCTGTGCAAATGGGCAGATTCAATATTTGGAAAGGGCGAAGCTTAACTACCTTTGGTACAATAAAATGTTGGAAACAAGGGAGGCAATGGCAATTCAGCTTAATGAAATGGCAGACATTATTGAATACTATACCAAGCCTGTTTCACAGGAAAAAAGAAATCTGTTTGGTATGGAAAATTATTTGAAAAGGAGGTTAAGGGACGAAAAAATTATTGCAAGAAGAGTTTCTATTTCGGAGAACAGTAAGGGAAAATTGGAAATTCACATTGTGGCAAGAAAAAAGAAAAGGGCAAAAGTTACAACAGATGCAATGTGCAAAATAATTTCTAATGTAATAGGCCAGCCAATGAGATTTTCCGTAAAGGAAAATAGTCAGCTAATGAATTATTTTAATGAATATCTTTTTTTGGAACAAGTTAATTTCTCTACGGCAAGTGGAAGTGTAAAGAAGGTGAAGCAGAATCAGGAAATGTCAGGTGACAATTATACGTATATGGAGCTGGACAGCGGTGCAACTTTTATGAGCATATGCGATGGAATGGGCTCAGGCCCAAGGGCGGAGGGCTACAGCGAAGTTGTAATTGATTTACTGGAGCAACTTTTGGAAAGTGGTTTTACGGAGCAGACAGCATTAAAGCTAATTAACTCAGTTTTGCTTACGGGAAATCAGTGGCAGGAGCCGGCGGCAGTCGATATGGCATTGTTTGACAGATATTCCGGCACGTGCCAGTTCCTGAAAATGGGAGCTGCATGCACATATATAAAAAGAGGTGGCTGGGTGGAATGCATTAAGTCAACATCCCTGCCAATGGGAATTTTTGAACAGGTTGATATGGAAACCATTACGAAAAAACTTTATGCCGGGGATTTTATTATAATGATTTCCGATGGAATAGTAGATTCCCTTGAGTGTACCGACAGAGAGGAGGCAATGGGAAGGATAATTATGGATATTAAAACCGCCAGTCCAAGGGAAATGGCACTGGAGATTATGAACAGAGCTTTGCAAATGTCAAAAGGAATTCCAAAAGATGATATGACAGTTTTGTGCACCGGGATATGGGAAAATTAGTACAAATATGATAAAATAACAAAAAACACGTATGGTCGTTAAAGGTGTAACAAAAATATGAAAAATAAGGTATTGAATTTTATAAATAAAAATAAAATATTACAATATGGAGACAGCGTCATACTGGGGGTTTCCGGAGGCGCTGATTCCATTTGTATGCTTTATCTTCTAAAAGACATTAGCAGTGAAATGAATCTGACTCTTTATGTGGTGCATATTAATCATCACATTAGAGGAAAACAGGCTCAGAACGATGCTGATTACGTAAAAGATGTGTGTAGAAAGCTGAATGTGGATTTTAAGCAGATTGATGCAGATGTTCCACTTATGGTTAAGCAAACAGGTATGACGGAGGAAGAGGCAGGTCGTCAGGCAAGATATAAGGCTTTTTTTGAACGAGCCATAGAAGTAAAAATTAAAGAAAAAAAACAAGCTAAGAATCAGACTAAAAAACCAGATGAAAGCCAGAAACTAAGCTTAAAAGAGAATCAGGAAAACTCAGCAAAAGAAGATGGCATTAAGAAAAATGACCCAAAAGAAAGAAAAAACAGTTACAACAATATCAAAATTGCCGTTGCCCACAACTTAAATGATAACAGCGAAACCGTGCTGTTTAATCTTTTTAGGGGAACAGGCATAAAGGGACTTACGGGAATCCCGGTTAGAAGAGATATGATTGTGCGTCCTCTTTTGTGTTGTACAAGACAGGAGATTGAGCATTATTTGAAATCTAAAAATATTTCATATTGCAGTGATGCAACCAACAAAGAAACAGAATACAGCCGTAATAAGATACGTTTGGAGCTTTTGCCTTATATAAAAAATAATATAAATAAAAAAGCTGAGTATAATATTGTAAACGCTGCAGAAAATTTAAATGAAATTTGGGATTATTTAAATAGGCAGGCAGCTGAGGAATATAACAGATATGTTAAGGATGAGGTTTTGGATGAGAAGGCATTTAACCTTCACCCGGCAGTTTTGAATCAGGTTGTAAGAAAGATGATTGAGAATGGAGCAGGAAAGCTAAAGGATATTACAAGGAAACACGTGCTTTTGGTTGTGGGGTTGAAAGATATGAATGTGTCCAAAACAGTTGATTTGCCATACAATCTTGTGGCAACAAGACTTTATCACGGAATATCAATAAAAAAGAAAAGTGATGAATCGAATCAGGAAAAAACAATGGAACAGTGTTTGTTAAAGAATGGTAAGATTCATAATACTGAAAATGTAACAATAACCATTGAAAATAATAGTTTTTCTTCTGAAAATATTCAGGAATTATTGTATACGAAATGGTTTGATTATGATAAAATAAGAGAATTGACTGTTAGAACTCGTAGACCGGGTGATTTTATAACAGTTGATGAAAACGGAGGCAGAAAGAAGCTGAAGGATTATTTTATTAATGAGAAAATTCCAAAGGCGCAAAGGGATGAGATTCTTTTGCTGGCTGATGGAAGTCATGTGGTTTGGGTAATCGGATACAGAATAAGTGCTTATTACAAGGTTACTGAAACTACAAAGAATATTTTAAGAGCAGATTATATTGAAGAAGATTAGGAATTAAAAACCTAAAATAACATATGATAAGGAGTTTATTATGAATACAAAGATTAGTGTTATGATTAGCGAAGAAGAAATTAATAAAAGAGTATGTGAAATTGCAGAACAGATTAGTAAGGATTATGCAGGAAAAGAAGTACGTTTGATTTGTATTCTTAAAGGCAGTGTTTTTTATACATGTGAATTGGCAAAGAGAATTACTATTCCTGTAACACTTGATTTTATGAGTGTTTCAAGCTATGGAAGCGGAACAGTTAGTTCAGGAACAATAAAGATTAAGAAAGATTTGGATGATGACATTGAAGGACTTGATGTTATTGTTGTTGAGGATATTATTGACTCAGGAAATACTTTAAGCCGTCTTATTCCAATGCTTAAGGAAAGAAAACCGGCAAGCCTTAAGATTACAACACTTCTTGACAAGCCGGACAGAAGAGAGGTTGACGATGTTACAGTTGACTATGTTGGATTTGAAATTGAAGACAAATTCGTAGTGGGCTATGGTTTGGATTACGACCAGAGTTACAGAGATTTACCATATATTGGAGTTATTGAGCAATAAAACTTAATAAAATTATCGGTTTAAAAATAGGATCGGATACAATTGAACATTAAAGATAAGTTACACAGACTTGAAAAATTCCAGATAGGAGGAATGAATTGAACAATAAAAGAAGTAATTTTACAAGAATTTATTTTATAGGGATGGCAATTATTATTATAGTTATGCTTTATTATGCAGGTTCAGGACTTAAATCAAATAACTATAAATATAATGATTTGTTAAACGATTTGCAGAATGGAAAAGTTACACAGCTTAATATTAGCCAGAATAAGGAAGTGCCTACAGGAAAGGTTACTGTAAAACTTCAGGATGGCTCAACTAAGTATGTATACATTACAGATGTTAATCAGGTAATTAGTGATATTAAAGATATTAATGACAAGACTAATCAGAACATACAGCCAAGCATTGCAGATGTAAGCAGAGACAGTGTTTTCCTTACAAATATTTTGCCTATGCTTCTTATGGGTGTGGTTATAGTAGTTGTTATTATGATGATGAATGCCAATGCGGCAGGCGGAAATTCCAAGATGGCTAATTTTGGAAAAAGCAGAGCCAAAATGGTTGTAGAAGTTAAGAATATGGACTTTAGCAAGGTTGCAGGTCTTAAGGAAGAAAAAGAAGAACTTGAGGAAATTGTTGATTTCTTAAAGAATCCTAATAAGTATATTATGCTTGGGGCAAGAATCCCAAAGGGAATACTTTTAGAGGGACCTCCGGGAACAGGTAAAACTCTTCTTGCCAAGGCTACAGCAGGCGAAGCAGGAGTTCCGTTTTTTACTATTTCAGGTTCAGATTTCGTTGAAATGTTTGTTGGTGTAGGTGCATCAAGAGTTAGAGACCTTTTTGCGGAAGCAAAGAAGAACGCACCATGTATTATTTTCATTGACGAAATTGATGCAGTTGCAAGACGAAGAGGAACAGGTATGGGAGGTGGTCACGATGAACGTGAGCAGACTCTTAATCAGATGCTTGTAGAAATGGATGGTTTTGGTGTTAACGAGGGGATTATCGTTATGGCAGCAACTAACCGTGTAGATATTTTGGATCCGGCTATTTTAAGACCGGGACGTTTTGATAGAAAGGTTCTTGTTGGAAGACCTGATGTTAAGGGCAGAAAAGAGATTCTTGAAGTGCATGCTAAGAATAAGCCTATCGGTGATGATGTTGATCTTGAACAGATTGCAAGAATTACGTCAGGCTTCACAGGTGCAGACCTTGAAAACTTACTTAATGAGGCTTCTATTCTTGCAGCAAAAGCAGGAAAGCATTTTCTTACACAGGCCGAAATTAATCAGGCAATGATTAAGGTTGGCATCGGTAAAGAGAAGAAGAGCAGAATTATTTCGGAAAAAGAAAAGCGTATTACAGCATATCACGAATCAGGTCATGCGATTTTATTCCATGTTCTTCCTGATGTTGGACCGGTTCACACTGTTTCAGTTATTCCAACAGGAGCAGGTGCAGCAGGTTATACTATGCCTTTGCCCGGTAAGGATGAAATGTTCCTTACAAAAGGCAAAATGTTACAGGAGATTATGGTTGACCTTGGTGGACGTATAGCCGAAGAACTTATTCTTGACGACATTACAACAGGTGCGTCACAGGATATTAAGCAGGCAACAGCTACAGCTAAGGCAATGGTTACAAAATACGGATTTTCAGATAAGCTTGGTCTTATTAATTATGATGATGAGTCAGACGATGTATTTATTGGAAGAGATTTAGCTCATTCAAAGGGATACGGAGAGAATACTGCTTCAGCTATTGATGAGGAAGTTAGGGAGATTGTTGATACATGTTATAAAAAGGCTAAGAAGATTATTGAAGACCATATGGAACAGTTGCATGCAAGTGCAGCATTGTTAATGGAAAAAGAAAAGATTGGCCGTGAAGAATTTGAAAGTCTATTTGACGCTGATAATAATCAGGCCGACTCTTTAACAAACGAGGAAACAGTATAAAATTTTAATGTTAAATAGTTGCAACAGAACTTTATTATTATTTTGTTGCAACTATTTTGTACAATGGGAAATCTGTTGTATGAAAACCGGAAATTTTAGAAGAAGGGATTATAAAAATGAAACAGCAAAAGGAAGCACTTTTTCACGATGGCTCAAGTCAGTTTTGCAAATATAATGAAAAGTCGGATACATATACATTTATTCTCAGAACTACAATAGGGGCAGTAAATCAGGCTTTTATGGCAATAGATGGTTATGAGATGAAAATGTCACACGTGGATACAAAGGGCAGATTCGATTATTATGCAATTAATCTGGCTCTTGGAACTAAAATGATAAAGTACCATTTTAGAACGGTTGGTCAATACCGGTTATACTATAATGTTTTCGGTGCAAGTGAACATTTTTCTGAAGAATGGGAGTTTGAGTTTACACCGGGATTTAAAACACCTGATTGGGCTAAGGGCGCTGTAATGTATCAGATTATGGTGGACAGATTTAATAATGGCGATAAGTCTAATGATGTAATGACTAATGAATATGCCTATATTGGTCGTGGAGTTTCAAAGGTTGAAAATTGGATGGAGCCTCCTGCTGTTGATGGAACAAGACAGTTTTATGGCGGAGATTTGCAGGGGGTTATTGATAAGCTTGAATATCTTGAAAAATTAGGTGTTGAAGTTATTTATTTTAACCCTATTTTTGTTTCTCCATCTAACCATAAATATGATACACAGGATTATGATTATATTGATCCTCATTTTGGAAAGATTGTTAATGATAACGGTAAGTTATTAGAGGACGGTGACAATAATAATGAGCACGCCCAGCGCTATAAGGTTAGAACAACTGACCTTGCAAATCTTGAAGCAAGTAATAAGTTGTTTGTTGAATTGGTTGAAAAGGCTCACGCCCATGGAATTAAAATAATTATTGATGGTGTTTTTAATCATTGTGGCTCTTTTAATAAGTGGATGGACAAAGAGAAGTTTTATACAAAGAATAAAAATTATAAATCCGGTGCTTATATTTCCAAGGATAGTCCGTACAATTTATATTTTAAGTTTCTTGAAGACAGATGGCCTGACAATAACTCTTTTGAAGGCTGGTGGGGCTTTGATACTTTGCCAAAACTAAATTATGAAGGTAGTAAAGAGCTTTGCGATTATATTATTGAAGTTGGTAAGAAGTGGGTTAGTCCGCCTTACAATGTAGATGGTTGGAGACTTGATGTGGCGGCAGATTTAGGTCACAGTCAGGAGTTTAACCATGAGTTTTGGAAGAAATTTCGTAAGGCAGTTAAGGAAGCCAATCCGGAAGCTATTATTTTGGCAGAGCATTATGGAGATGCTAATTCATGGCTTCAGGGCGACCAGTGGGATACTATTATGAACTATGATGGCTTTATGGATCCGGTAACATGGTTTTTGACAGGTGTTGATAAGCATTCCGACAATTCTAATCCGGGAATGCGTGGCGATGCGGGAACTTTTAAGCTTACAATGCAGTATCAGATGTCAAGAATGCAGAATCAGTCATTGTTGGTGGCAATGAATGAGTTGTCAAATCACGACCATTCAAGATTTCTTACAAGAACTAACCGTATGGTTGGTCGTGTGGGGACAGCAGGAACAGCGGCAGCAAGTCAGGATATTGATGAAGCTATTTTTAAGCAAGGTGTTGTAATGCAGATGACATTGCCGGGAGCACCTACGCTTTATTATGGTGACGAGGCAGGTGTTTGCGGTTGGACGGACCCGGACAATAGACGAACTTATCCTTGGGGATACGAAAACTTTGAAATTTTGGAATTTTACCGTGAGACAATTGCAATTCACAGACAGCACAAAGTTTTTAAAACAGGTTCTTACAAGCCATTAGTTGAGCAGAGAGATTTGCTGTGCTATGGACGTTTTGATATGGACAATGCAGCTTTTGTGGCAATTAATACATCAGATACAGACAAAACAGTTTCAATTCCAACTTGGACATTAGGTGTGGAAGATGGTGAAAGCTTTGAACGATTAATTGAAACATCAAGAGAGTTCTATAACTGTGGCAGAGTAAAAGTGGTTCAGGAAAACGATGTTGTAACAGTAACCGTAAAAGCTAATAGCTCAGTAATATATCATAAGTAGGTTTAAAATATTTTAATGCGAACTAACTAAATAATACCACAATTATATTACGTAGCTGTAATAGGTGTTAATTTTCTAAAAAATAAAAATTTGTTATCTAAATAAGTAGATGAAAATAAAAAATATTGCAAAAAATCTTATAAAAATCACAAAAACGTTTGCACTTTAAGCATTTATATGGTATAAGTATATATTGTTAAAGCAATGGGCAGATTCCCGAGTGGCCAAAGGGGACAGACTGTAAATCTGCTGGCACTGCCTTCGAAGGTTCGAATCCTTCTCTGCCCATTATTATTAACATGCCGGCGTGGCGGAACTGGCAGACGCGCAGGACTTAAAATCCTGTTGTGGCAACACAGTACCGGTTCGATTCCGGTCGCCGGCATTACATATTAAAGTGAGAAGCTATGATGCAAAAGCGTCATAGCTTTTTTTCGTATAGGAGAGAGAAGTTAATGTATAATTTTTGGGGTACGCAAAATGAATTGAAAGCAGTTTAAGTGATATATTGGTTGACATAACTATAAAAATGTCAAACAATATGCAACAAATATATGATTAAAACAAGAATATGTGACATGATTAGTTTACATAACTTGAAAACGTACCACAAAAAATTAAAAAATTTCGATTTTTGGGGTACATTCCATCAAATCATAAAACAGACCACACAGCATACTGTATATAGACGAACAAAATGCCACAATGAAATGAGAAATAGCCAAATCCCTTGTACATTTGACAGTCTTATACATATTGAGTAGAATGTAAAAGTCAAATAGATGACGGAATGTACAGCAAATGGTAAAAGTCAGATAGATGACGGAATGTACAGTAAATAGTAAAAGTCAGATAGATGACGGAATATATAGTAAATAGTTTTAAGAAATGAGAGGGATTTATAATGAAGATTGGATTTGGATGCGACCATGCAGCAATTGACTTAAAGAATGAACTTATTGAATATATGACAGAAAAGGGCTACGAATGTGTTGATTATGGCACAGGCTATGATGAAAACGGAGAAATTATTAAGTGCGATTATCCAAACAAGGGTCGTGAAGTTGGTGAAGCAGTTGTAAGAAAAGATGTAGATTACGGTGTACTTATGTGTGGAACCGGAATCGGCATTTCTGTTGCAGCAAATAAGGTTCCAGGTGTAATTGCAGCAGTTTGCAGCGAACCTTATTCGGCAAAACTTACAAAGCAGCATAACAATGCTAATATTATTGCTTTTGGTGCAAGAGTTGTTGGAGTAGAACTTGCAAAAATGATTCTTGATGAATTTTTTGGAGCAGAGTTTGAAGGTGGAAGACATCAGGCAAGAGTTGACATGATTCATGGAATTGAAGCAGATTATAGCAAATAAGATTTACAGAATTAGAATAAACTATAGCAAATAAGATTCACAGAATTAGAATAAACTATAGTAAATAAGGTTTGTAAAAATAGAAAAGAGTTATTGACAGGCTCTTTTTTATTTTATATAATTGCTTTAATGCTTTAAAGCGTAACGGTTTAAAGCAACGAATAATAAAAATTAATTTTGCATTAAGTCTTAAAGAAGAGATAAGGTTGAACAGTGGAGATAAAATACACAGATGCAAGGTTAATAAGGAGGAGATTATGACAGAAATACTTTGCGGAATTATGTTGGTTGCCTTTTTTGTGGTAATGATTGGAGTAGGTTTTTATTCAAGAAAGCACGCAACCAATGTTAGTGGATTTGTTTTGGGTGGACGTTCAGCAGGTCCGTGGCTTACAGCTTTTGCCTTTGGAACATCTTACTTTTCAGCAGTTATCTTTGTAGGATACGCAGGACAGTTTGGATGGAATTTTGGGTTGGCATCAACATGGGCAGGACTTGGTAATGCATTTATTGGTTCATTGCTTGCATGGAACGTTCTTGGAAGAAGAACAAGAATTATGACGCAGTATCTTGATGCTAAGACTATGCCGGATTTTTTTGGAAAAAGATTTAATTCAGTACCATTAAAGGTTGCTGCATCAGTTATTGTATTTATATTTTTGATACCATACACAGCATCATTATATAACGGACTTTCAAGTTTATTTGGACTTGTTTTTGATATCCCATATTGGGTTGTTATTTTAGTAATGGCGATTTTGACAGGATTTTACGTAATTTTCGGTGGTTATATGGCTACTGCAATAAACGACTTTATTCAGGGAATTATAATGCTTTTCGGAATTTGCGCAGTTATTGGTGCAGTTTTAATGGATAATGGTGGTTTGCTTAAAGCCACTCAGAAATTGTCAGCAGTACCAAGTGAAGGCTGGGCCGGTGGAGCGTTTACTTCATTTCTTGGTCCTGATCCATTGGCATTATTATTTGTAGTAATTTTAACATCTCTTGGAACATGGGGACTTCCACAGATGGTTGGAAAATTTTACGCAATTAAGAGTGAAAAAGACATTCATAAAGGAACTGTTATTTCAACAGTTTTTGCAATAATCGTAGCCGGTGGATGCTACTTCCTTGGTGGATTTGGCAGATTATACAGTGATAAAATTGCCATTAATGAAGCAACAGGCAAGCCATTGTTTGACACAATTATTCCAACAATGTTGTCTACTTTACCGGCAATAATTATTGCAATTGTTATTGTTTTGGTTTTGTCAGCATCAATGTCAACACTTTCATCATTGGTACTTACATCAAGCTCAACTTTTACATTAGACGTAATTGTGCCGGTCTCAAAAAAGAAAATGAATGAAATGAAACAGGTTGTTATTATGAGAATTTTTATAGTATTCTTTATAGTTGTTTCAGCAGTTATTGCAATATTTAAGGATTCTCATCCTGAAGTTACATTTATAGCTCAGATGATGGGTGTTTCATGGGGAGCTTTGGCAGGGGCATTCCTTGCACCATTCTTGTATGGATTATACTGGAAAGGCGTAACAAAGGCGGCTACGGTTGTCTGCTTTGTCTGGGGATGTGCAGTTGCCGTGTTGCAGCTTATTGTTTCACTTTGCGGAATAGATGTTACAGGCTGGGGAACCGTTTTTGGCTACATATTCAAATCATCAATTAATTCAGGTGTAGTTGCAATGGTAGGCGGACTTATTATAGTTCCTGTAATAAGTTTGATTACAAAGAAACAAAGTAAAGAAGAAATTGACAATATGTTCCAGTGCTACGAGGCAATGGTAGAAGTGCCGGTGAAAGAATCGTTGGAAGATTAGGCATAAAACTGTCAGTAACAGAATAGTATGAAAAAATATTATAAAAAGCTGTTGGAGCAATCCGACAGCTTTTTTGCGAAAATTAATAAATACGTTTTTTATAACAAAACTGTCAGTAACACCAATGACATAACCTGTCAGAGTGCCGTTTTTTAAGGAAAAAAATGGAATAAAAAAACGAACAAAAGGGGCTATAAGATTGACAGTTATCCTTTTTTTTTATATCATAGATAAAAGTATGGTCAGTACTTGGGGTGTTGATTTTACGAAAGTGTATGGATTACTTGGTTTTTGATATAAAAGGAGGCAGAATGATTGATTTTCATTCACATGTATTGCCCGGAATAGATGATGGAAGCGATTGCGTAGAGGAATCGTTAGAGATGCTTCATACAGCAAAAAATCAAGGAGTTAGTACGATGTTGGCTACGCCACATTTTTATGCTCAAGATGTTTCAGTGGATCATTTTCTCGAAAAGAGGAAGAAAGCCTATGACACATTGAAACGGTGTATGGATAATTCTGACTGCCCTGACATAAGATTGGGAGCTGAAGTATGCTATTTCAGAGAAATCGGGAGAGCTAGAGAGATTGAAAAATTATGTATAGAGGGAACCAGGGTTATTATGGTGGAATTACCCTTTAGACAGTGGGATGAAGAGGTTTTACGGGATGTTGAAGAGCTAATGGAGAAACAGAATGTTTCAGTTATGCTCGCACATATAGAAAGATTTTATGCTTACCAGAAAAGAAAGAAGATTTGGAAAGAAGTTCTTGATTTGCCGGTTATATTTCAGGTTAATGCAGAATTTTTTGATGGTAGAAAGAAAAGAAAACTTATAAAGAAGCTGGTTGAAGAAAACAGACCGGTTGTACTTGGAAGTGACTGCCATAATACTGATAGAAGAAAGCCTAACCTTGATATGGGTTATTCCTTTATCAGAGAGAAAATCGGACAGAATGCTGTAGATGAAATAGAAAAAGTGTCCGTGGAGATACTTGAAAAATAATGATTAGGGGATAAGTAAAGTGAAGAAGAAAAGAAAAAAATACATAAAAATTGCCGTGGAAGTAGTAGCTTTTATACTGTTTATAGCAGTTTTAGGCTATGGATTACAGTATGTTGATAATAAGACAGAGAAGGCTAATGTATCTGATGAGAGTTCAATAAATGATTGGAAGATTCAGGTTCCAAGAGGAAAGATTAAACTTAATGGAAATAAATACGAATATTACCATGATTTTGAGAATTATCTGTTAATAGGAACAGATGCTACGGGAAATAACAAGAACGGAGCAGATTACCAGGGAAGTATGGCTGATTTCCTTATGCTTGTAATTGTAGACAAGACAGAGAATACATATAGTTTTCTTCAGTTTAACAGAGACACCATGACAGAGGTTGCATTGATTGATCATAATGGTGAGGGTGAGGCAACAGCTAATATTCAGTTGTGTACAGCTCATTGGTATGGAGGCAACAGAGAGCAAAGCTGCGAAAATACAGTTAAATCTGTAAAGAAATTGTTAGGAGGTATTCAGATTGATGGTTATTATGAACTTAACATGAGTGAAATACCTAAACTTAACAGCATGGTAGATGGAGTTACCGTAACATTGGAGGATGATCTCTCAAAGAAATATCCAAAAATGAAGAAGGGAGCTACAATAAACCTTGATGATGAGCAGGCTTATGCATACGTTCATGACCGTTATGGAGTTGGGGATGAAGAGAATACATCACGAATGAAAAGACAACAACAGTACATGACAGGGTTTTTTAAAAAACTTCAGGAGAAGGTTAAGGCTAATCCAAATTATGCCAATGAAGTTTTTGAAAGTTTGCAGGATGTTTCCACAACAGATATTGCTATAGGAAAGATTTCTAATATTAGTAATATTTTTGCTAGTGGAACAGACAAGGGGATTTTTGAATTGGCAGGAAAGTCTAAGATTGGTCAGGCTCTTGGAGATGAAATGGATCATATGGAATTTTATGTTAACAAGAAAGCAATGGTTAGCACAATGTCAGAACTGTTTGGCATAGTGGAACAGAAGAACAAAGAGTAAAGGAATTGAAAGATGAAACAACAGGTAGAAAAGATAAAAATTAACGAAAAAGAAGATGAAGTAGAAATCAACCTTTTGGATTTGTTTAACTATTATCGCAAGAAGATTTTATTTATTATTGCAGGTTTTTTGATTGGAGCAATAATTGCAGGTGTATGGACTAAAGTTGGCATTACACCTAAATATACTGCAACAGCGAAAGTTTATATGGTTTCAGCATCAAAAAACTCAGTGGTCGATCTTGCTGATTTAAGTATAGGTACATCATTATCAGAAGATTATGCAGAGTTGTTGCATGTTAGACCTATCATTGAGGCCATAAATGAGGAAAACGATTTAGGATATACATATGAGCAACTTAACGGAATGATTGACATTTCAACAGTTGAAGATACACGTATCCTAAAAATTTCAGCAACAAGCATAAAGCCGGAGGAAGCAAAAACAATAGCAAATGCTTTAGCTGAAAAGGCAGTTACTGAAATTCCTAAATTAATGGGAACATCGTCACCTAATATTGCTGAAAGAGCTATAACTCCTAAAGGTAAAAGTTCACCTAGTCTGAAGAAAAATGTAATGATGGGTGCATTTGGAGGAATGGTTGTGGTATTAGCTATCTTCACATTCTTATTTATCACTGATGATACAATTAAGACAGAAGAAGATGTTGAAAAGTATTTAGGCATTATTCCTTTAACAGTTATTCCTGATGGAAACGTTAAATACGGAGCATATTCTAAATACAATTATTATAAGGGAAAGAAATATTACACACCAAAAAAATAAGCTTGAGGAGAAATAGAAATGAATAAAATTAAAATGGATTTAACCAAAGAACTTCCTTATGCTGTTGAGGAATCTATAAACCGACTTCGTATAAATGTTAGTTTCCTTGGAAATGAAATTAAAAAAATCATGGTTGTAAGTACAATGCCTAATGAAGGAAAGAGTTTTGTTACTTTACAGATGTGGAGACAGATGGCAAGTGCCGGAATCAAATCGGTATTTGTAGATGGAGATATGAGAAACTCTGTCATAGTAAACAAATATGGCATAGAAAAAGAAGATGGCTCAGAAATGAAAGGGCTTGCACATTATTTGGCAGAAGAATTTCCACTTGAAAATGTTGTGTATAATACACCACTTGAAAATGGAGATATTATACCAAACGTGGAAAATATAATTAATCCATCAATGTTGCTTGAAAGTGACAAGTTTGGCAATATGCTCAATCAACTTGCGGAAGATTACCGATATGTATTTGTTGATGCACCACCTCTTGGTCTTGTATCAGATGCTGAAAAGATTGGTAGTATGTGTGATGGAGCAATTCTTGTAATTAGAAGTGGAGAAATATCAAAATCTGAAGTGAAAAGTTCAATTAAGCAGCTTGAAAGATCAGAATGTAAGATATTAGGTGTGGTTCTAAACCGCGCAACAGACGCAAAAGGCAAGAAAAATAAGAAGAAATACTACAATGGCAAGTAATAGTATATAATTATCATTGACATATTTTGTCAAATATAGTCAAAAAAGCAAAATATAACAAAAAAAGTATTTAAATTTATTCCTAAAAGTAGTAAAATAAACGGCATAGTGAGTTTTATAAGTTATAAGTTTGCTATGAGGACATTTTTATTTTTAATACTTGTGGGGATAAGCAGAAATAATTAAAACTCAAAAAAATAATAGGAGGAACTTATTAATGAAAAAATTAATGAAGAACGTTGCTGTTTTAGCATTAGCAGCAGCAGTAGCAGTAGGATCTGTAACAGGTGTAAGCGCAGCAGTTAAGAGCCCAACATCATCATTAGTACCAGTTAACGCTAAGAATGTTGCTGTATCAAACGGAAATACAGTTGATACAAAGGCTAACGGAACAGCTGAAGTTGGTGCTGTTGTAGCTAAGAAGAGTACAGCTACAGTACCTAGTAAGGTAACAGTTAAGGGTGTAACTTATACAGTAACAGTAATCAAGGCTAAAGCATTTGCTAAGAAGGCTAAAAAGGCTAAAAAGATTGTAATTCCAGCAACAATTAAGAAAGTAAACAAAAAAGGTTTTACAGGTACTAAGAAATTAAAGACAATTATTGTTAAAGGAACAAAGAGCTTTACAGTAAAGAAGGGTGCATTTAAGAACGTTAACTCAAAGAAGATTACAGTTAAGGTTAACAAGAAGATGAGCGCTAAAGAATTTAAGAAATTAAAGAAGAACTTAAAGAAGGCAGGATTCAAGGGCAAAATTAAGAAATAATTTTTACTAGCACTTTTTTATATGTATTTTTAGAAAAAACGTTGAGAGTCATCGTACAATTAGTATTGTATGGTGGCTCTCTTTTGTTGACTAAAAAGCTTCAATAAACTATAATTAATTTTAGGACTTTAATTCAGTAAATTAAACATTGCCCGTATCACAAAAAGTTAAATATAATGGTGATACTACTGTTTTTTACTGTGAAATATATAAGAGAGGCAGGAAGAAGTTTTGAGTAATAAGAAGATTATGCTTGGTAATGAAGCCATTGCAAGAGGAGCTTATGAAGCGGGAGTAAAGGTTACATCAGCATACCCTGGTACTCCAAGTACTGAAGTAAGTGAAAACGTAGTAAAATATAAAGAGATTTATGCTGAATGGGCACCTAATGAAAAGGTTGCCACAGAAGTTGCCATTGGTGCATCCATGGCAGGTGTTCGTTCTATGACAATGATGAAAATGGTAGGTCTTAACGTAGCATCTGATCCACTTTTTACAGCAGGATACATTGGTGTAAACGGTGGTATGGTTTTGGTTGTTGCAGATGACCCTGGAATTTACAGTTCACAGAATGAACAGGATACCAGAATGATTGCAAGAGCTGCAATGGTTCCGGTAGTTGAACCTTCTGATAGTGAAGAAGCAAGATATTTTACAAAGAGGGCTTATGAATTATCTGAAAAATATGATACACCGGTTATTCTTAGAACAACTACACGTCTTGCACATTCACAGGGGATTGTTAATCTTGAAGATAGAGTTGAGGTAGATGACAAGCCATATGAAAGAAATATTGCAAAAAACGTTATGATGCCGGGAAATGCAATTAAACGTCATGTTATTGTTGAACAGCGTCTTAAACAGATGGCAGAAGATGCATGTGACCTTGATATTAATAAAGTTGAATATAATGATACAAAGATTGGTGTTATTACAAGTGGTATACCTTATCAGTATGTTAAGGAAGCACTTCCTAATGCATCAGTTTTAAAACTTGGTTTGGTTCATCCTTTGGCAAAGGGACTTATAAAGGAATTTGCTTCAAAGGTAGACAGACTTATTATAGTTGAAGAGCTTGAACCTGTAATTGAAGAACAGGTTAGAGCTATGGGTATTGAATGCGATGGAAAGAACATCTTTACTGTACAGGGCGAATATAGTGCTAATATGCTTAAACAGGTAGTTTTAGGTGAAAAGGTTGAAATTGAGCAGCCTTTACAGGCCCCTGCAAGACCACCTATTCTTTGTCCAGGATGTCCTCACAGAGCTACATATTCAGTACTTAAGAAGTTAAAAATTCATGCAGCAGGTGATATTGGATGTTATACACTTGGTGCAGTTAATCCACTAGGTGTTGTAGATACGACAGTTTGTATGGGTTCAAGTATTTCTACACTTCACGGTATGGAAAAGGCTAAAGGAAAAGATTACATTAAGAATTGGGTAGCTGTTATAGGTGATTCAACATTCCTTCACACAGGTGTTAATTCACTTATGAACATGGTTTATAACAAGGCTACAGGAACAGTTATTATTCTTGATAATTCAACAACAGGTATGACAGGACATCAGGATCATCCTGCAACAGGAAAAACATTGTCAGGTGAAAAAGCCAATATAGTTCTTCTTGATGATTTATGTAGAGCTTTAGGTGTTAAGAATGTACAGATTGTTGATGCTTTTGATACAAAGAAGTTAGAAAATGTTATTAAAGAAGAAGTAGCAAGAGATGAAGTATCAGTTATTATAGCTCAGTCTCCTTGTGCATTGCTTAAGTCATATGTTCCAAAGGGTAAATGCGTTGCAATTCCTGAAAAATGTAAAAAATGCGGACTTTGTCTTGCTTCAGGATGTCCTGCAATTACAAAGAATGAAGATGGAACTATTTCAATTGACCAGACATTATGTAATGGTTGTGGACTTTGTATGCAGAATTGTCATTTCGATGCAATTGAATTAAAGAAGAAGGGAGAATAGTCATGGCAGAAACAAAGAATATTATGATAGTAGGTGTCGGTGGACAGGGAACACTTCTTACAAGCCGTATTTTAGGTGGAATTACAGTTGAAGCCGGATATGATGTTAAGCTCTCAGAAGTTCATGGAATGGCACAGCGTGGCGGTAGCGTTGTTACTTATGTACGTTACGGCGAAAAAGTAGCAGAACCTATAGTAGAAGAAGGTCAGGCAGATGTACTTATCGCTTTTGAAAGATTAGAAGCGTTAAGATATGCTCATTTTCTTAAGAAAGATGGAGTAATTATTGTAAATGACCAGAGAATCGACCCAATGCCTGTAGTTACAGGTGTGGCAAAATATCCTGACGGAATTATTGAAAAACTTTCAAAGAAATACCGTGTTGTATCAGTTGATGCAATGGATGAAGCCATAAAGATGGGCAATTCAAGAGTATTTAACGTTATTATTCTTGGAATTGCTGCAAAGAATATGGATTTCCCAAAGGAACAGTGGATTGAAGTAATCAAGAAAACAGTTCCACCAAAGACTATTGATATTAACGTGGCAGCCTTTGAAAAGGGTTATGAATTAGCATAAGATAATAAAATTAAAATATAGGATAATAAAAATCCCGGAAAGTGGAAAGAATGTTAATAGTTCTGAAGCTTTTCGGGATTTTTTACGGCTCTTTGTCAAGCATGTGGGTAACCCAAGTTTATAATGTTCTTTGTCAGGTATAGGGATATTTTTTATTTATACATTTTTTAAAAAATGTATAAATAACATACCATTATCATAAAAATCGTTTTATTTTTTTTTAGAAAAAAATAAAACGATTTTTCTAAAGTTTGGAGAGTTGATACCGTTAACATTATGTGGTATTGTATTGATAATATAATAGACGGAAATTTTTTTATAGTATTAATAAGGAGGCGTTTATGAAAAAAGTTAAAAAACTGGTCAGTATGTTATTGGTATTTGCAATGACATTTAGTGTGGCTATTTCAGGAAAAATTACAGGCATTACCCAGGTTAGTGCCAGAGAGGCTCTTGGAAGCAATGATTTTTTGAAGGTTAACGGAACACAGATAAGAAAACAAAAAGGAACAGGAGATATTGTATATCTAAGAGGTACAAATGCAGGTGGATGGCTTGTTCAGGAAGACTGGATGAATCCAACCAATGCATCTGACCAGAAAACAATGATGACCACATTGGCAAATAGATTTGGAGCATCAAAGAGAGATGAGTTGGTTTCAACATATGAAAATAATTATTGGACAACACAGGATTTTGATAATTGTGCAGAAATGGGAATGAGTGTTATAAGATTACCATTTACATATATGAATCTTTGTGATGACAATGGAAACCTTAAATCTAATGCTTTTGACAGATTAGACTGGTTTGTACAAAACTGTAGCCAGAGAGGTATGTATGTTATTTTAGATATGCACGGAGCATTTGGTTCTCAAAATGGTATGGATCATTCAGGAGAGATTAATGATGGAAAACAGCTATATTACAATCAGAGCAATAAAGATAAAACTTTAAATTTATGGAAAAAGATTGCAGAACATTTCAAAGGCAATCCGGCAGTTGCAGCTTACGATATCTTAAATGAACCGGGAATTAAGGCAGCTGCAACATATAGTTTACATTGGGATTTTTATAATGAAATTTACAATACAATCCGTTCAAAGGATAGCAATCATATTATTATAATGGAATCATGTTGGGATGCAGACAATTTGCCAAGACCTTCACAGTATGGCTGGACAAATGTAGCATATGAATACCATTACTATCCATGGAGTGCACAAAATAGCAGTGATGCACAGAAGTCATACTTTTCAAGTAAAGTTTCAGACATTGCAAATCACAATTATGGAGTGCCAACATTTGTAGGCGAGTTTACATGCTTCGAACAGGCAGAAGGCTGGAAGGCAGCAATGTCAACTTTCAACGGTCAGGGATGGCATTGGACAACATGGTCATACAAAGTTACAGGAAACAGCTCATGGGGTATTTATAATCATAACCCTGAAAAAGTTGATATTTATAACGACTCAGCTGACACAATTAAAAATAAATGGTCAGCTGTAGGTACAGCAAACGGATGGAAAAATGACAAGATTTACAATTTGGTAAAGCCATATCTTTCGGGAACAGTAACATCTACAGGTGGAAGCACAACAGATGATAGTGATAACAACAGCACATCAGGTGTGGCAACATTATATGAACATTCAAATTATGGTGGATGGGCAGTTTCATTGGAAGAAGGTTTATATGACTACAAAGATATTTTAGCAAAAGGAATTGTTAATGATCAGATTTCATCACTTAGAGTAAGTGACGGATACAAAGTTACAATATATGATGACGAAGGATTTAAAGGAAAATCAAAAGAATTTACCAGTGATGCGTCATATGTTGGAGATGAAATGAATGACAAAACTTCATCAATTAAAATTGAAAAGATTAACAATCAGACATCAACTACAACATCATATAACACAGTCAAATTGCCAAATGGAAAATACAGCATCAAATCTGTTGTAAATGAAAAATATGTTGCAGCAGAAAATGGTGGAAGTGATCCGATAGTAGCAAACAGAGACAACTATAGCGGTTCATGGGAGACATTCTATATTGTTAATAATGATGATGGAACAGTAAGTATAAAAGCAGATGCAAATAATAAATACATATGTGCAGTATTAGACGAAGAAAATCAGCTGACACCTAGAAGTGACAGCATTAGTACATGGGAAAAATTTAAGATTTACAAAATAAATGACAGTGAATACGGCATTAGAAGTGCAGAAAACGGAAAATATGTAAAAGCTGACTTGGATAACGGAGGCAAATTAATAGCTGGAAGTGATTCAATAGCTGGAGCCTGGGAAGCTTTTAACATTGAAAAAGTCGGTGATACAACAACAAATGATAATGTAGCAACATTCTATGAAAATTCAAACTATAGTGGATGGTCAGTTTCATTACCGGAAGGTACATATGATTATAGTGATATCATTGCAAAAGGTATTAAAAATGATGCAATATCATCACTGAAAGTAAGTTCTGGTTACAAGGTTACATTGTATGATAATGAAGGATTTAAAGGAACATCAAAGGAATTTACAGGTGATGCATCATATGTAGGAAATGAGATAAATGACAAAACATCATCCATTAAAATTGAAAAGTGGGATGGTTCATCAAGTGTTACATATAATACTGTTAAATTATCAAATGGAAAATACAGTATCAAATCTGTTGCAAATGAAAAATATGTTGTAGCAGAAAATGGTGGAAGTGATCCAATAGTAGCAAACAGAGACAGTTACGGCGGTTCATGGGAAACATTTTATCTGATAAATAATGATGACGGAACAGTAAGTTTAAAAGCAGATGCAAATAACAAATATGTATGTGCAGTATTAGATGAAGAAAATCAACTTGTTCCAAGAAGCGAAAGCGTAGGAACATGGGAGAAATTCCAAATCTACAAAATAAGCGATACAGAATACGGTCTTAAGAGTGCAGAAAACGGAAAATATGTAAAGGCCGACTTGGATAATGGAGGCAAATTAATAGCAGGAAGTGATTCCATAGCAGGAGCTTGGGAAGCATTTAATATTGAAAAGTTGGGAGATGAGACATCTTCTGCAAAAGCAACATTTTATGAAAATTCAAATTACAGTGGTTGGTCTGTAGCATTAAGTGAAGGAAGATATGATTATGGCACAATGATTTCTAAGGGAATTAAAAATGATCAGATTTCTTCAGTTAAGGTAGCAGATGGCTACAAAGTTACATTGTATAACGATGAAAGATTTGCAGGAAGTAAAAAAACATTATTCACAGATGCATCAGGCCTTGGAGATTTTAATGATAAAACTTCAGCGATCGTAATTGAAAAAGTAGAAAAGGCAGATTTTAATAATTCAAATGCATATATTACATCCATAGCAAACGGACAGGTAGTTTGTGCAGAAAATGGTGGAAGTGAAACAATAGTGGCAAACCGTTCATCATGTGGAGGTGCATGGGAAACATTCCAGATTGTAAATAACAATGATGGAACAGTTTCATTGAAATCAATTGCAAATGGAAAATATGTATGTGCTGTAATTGATGAAAACAATCAGTTATTGCCAAGAAGTGAAAGTGTAGGTACATGGGAGAAATTCATTATTGAAAAGATTTCAGATGGAGAGTATGCACTTTACTCATTGGCAAATGGAAAATATGTTCAGGCAAACTTAAACGACGGTGGTAAACTTTTTGCTACAAGTGAAACTGTTGCCGGAGCATGGGAAGTATTTGACATTAACAGAAATTAAAGTTAAAATTCATAATAATTAAGCAATTCAAAGGCTGTTTGCGTGGACTATATATGCAAACAGCCTGATTTTGGTATATATGTTAGTAAAAAAATAAGGCTTTTTGTCAAGCATGGGGGTAATCCCTTATATATATCGTGTGTGATTTGTAATCACACACGATTTTTAAATAGTATCACAAGATAACATTATTCTGTTTCTAAAATTATCAAAATTCCTATATCCATAAGCATTTCGTGAGAATGTGATGTTCATCAGGTGTAGATTCCAATTTAGTAATAAAAAGGTTTGGTTGACTTTAAGGTAATAGTTATTTATAATAGTTTATGACTTTAAAGTGAAAAAGTAATAAAGAATAAGATTCATATAGGAGAATGTTATGATTATAGATATTCACACACATACATTTCCTGATGCCATAGCTTACAAGACTATAGCAAGTATGGAAGAAGATATTGTAAGAGGTCAGGGTATTCATGTAAAAAGTGCAAGAATACCAACAGTTAAAGGTTTAGAGGACAGTACTAAAAAAGCAGATATAGATTTGTCTGTTGTTTGCCCTGTGGCAACTAATATTAGGCAGCCGGAGAAAATTAACAGATTATCTGTGGAACTTAACGAGAAAAGAGAAGAAACAAGATTATTTAATTTTGGGGCTATTCATCCGGATTGTGAGAATTATAAGCAGATTATAGATGAAATAGTTGCAATGGATTTGAAAGCTATAAAGATTCATCCTGACTATCAAAATACATTTTTTGACGATGAAAAATATATCAGGTTAATGGATTATGCAGCGGAGAAGGATTTGGGGATAATTGTTCACGCAGGAGAAGATGTGGGACTTCCGGAGACGGTTCACTGCACACCTGAAAGAATTCTTAATCTTTGGAAACATATTCAGCCGGAGAAGTTGATTCTTGCCCATATGGGTGGCTGGAAAATGTGGGATGAAGTGGAAGAGAAGCTTTTAGGACTGCCATTTTATTTGGATACGGCAGTTGTGCTTAATCCTATTTTTCCGTTTAAGCTTGAAAATGAACAGTTTGTAAGAATGGTTAGAAAACATGGAGCGGACAGGATTTTGTTTGGAACTGATTCTCCGTGGTATGACCAGACTAAAGCTGTTAATGATTTTAACAATACAGATTTGACACAGGAAGAAAAAGACAAGATCTTTGGGAAGAATGCCAATGATTTGTTTAATTTCTTTGGATAATAAATTAAAAATAAGATAAAAAAGAAGGAAAGAGAAATGCCAATTACAGAATTATTAGAGAGAAACGCCAGAGAATTTCCAAAGGATATAGCTTTGGTAGAAATAAATCCTGATATTCAGGAAAAAAGAAGGGTAACATGGAGAGATTATGAATTAATCCAGCCAGATGCCCGCCATCATTACAGACGTGACATTACATGGCATGTATTTAATGAGAAGGCTAACAGAGTTGCTAATCTTCTTATTAGCAGAGGTATTAGAAAAGGAGATAAAGTTGCAATTCTTATGATGAACTGCTTAGAATGGCTTCCTATTTATTTTGGAATTCTTAAAACAGGAGCTTTGGCAGTTCCTATGAACTTTAGATTTGATGCTCAGGAAATTAAATATTGTCTTGAACTTTCAGAGACAGATGTGCTTATTTTTGGACCTGAGTTTGTTGGCCGAATCGAAGAAATTGTTGATGAAATTGATGAAAAAAGAATTTTGTTCTACGTAGGTGGTGATTGTCCTACTTTTGCAGAAGATTATGATAAGCTTGCATCTAACTGTTCTTCACTTTCACCTGAAATTGAAATTAAGGATTCAGATGATGCGGCAATTTATTTTTCTTCAGGAACAACAGGTTTCCCAAAGGCTATTTTGCATAATCACGAAAGTCTTATGCATGCGGCAAAAGCTGAACAGAATCATCATGGACAGACTAAGGATGATGTATTTTTGTGCATTCCACCGCTTTATCATACAGGTGCCAAGATGCATTGGTTTGGCAGCCTTTTGACTGGTGGAAAAGCAGTATTATTAAAGGGGGTTACACCTAAAACAATTCTTGAAACAGTATCAAATGAAGGCTGTACAATTGTTTGGCTTCTTGTTCCTTGGGCACAGGATATTTTGCTTGCATTAGACAGAGGAGAGATTAAACTTGAAGATTACAAGTTAGATCAGTGGAGACTTATGCACATTGGTGCACAGCCTGTACCACAGAGCCTTATTAAGAGATGGAAGGAATACTTCCCACATCACCAATATGATACTAACTATGGTCTTAGCGAATCTATCGGACCAGGTTGCGTTCACTTAGGTGTCGAAAATATTAACAAAGTAGGAGCAATTGGTATTCCGGGTTACGGCTGGGAAGCAAAGATTGTTGATCCTGAGGGAAATCCTGTAGAGCAGGGTAGTGTTGGGGAACTTATTGTTAAGGGACCAGGCGTCATGACTTGTTACTACAATGATGAAAAGGCTACAGCTGAAACAATCAAGGATGGCTGGCTTTACACAGGGGACATGGCTGAAATGGATGAAGACGGTTTTATTTACCTTGTTGATAGAAAGAAAGATGTAATTATTAGTGGTGGCGAAAATCTTTATCCTGTACAGATTGAAAACTTCTTAAGCAAATTCCCTAAGATTAAGGATGTTGCAGTTATTGGTCTTGCAGATGAAAGATTGGGCGAAATTGCAGCTGCTATTATTGAATTGAATCCTGACACAGAATGTACTGAACAGGAAATCAATGATTTCTGCAAGGAACTTCCAAGATACAAGAGACCTAAAAAGATTATCTTTACTAAAGTTCCAAGAAATGCCACTGGAAAAATCGAAAAACCTAAGCTTAGAGAAATGTATCACAGTTCAAATCTTGTTGATGCACAGAATAAGGCTTAATTAAGACTTTTGGGCTGGATTTAAATCAAACAAAATAAAGAATAAAAAGTGTTCCTTAACAAGCGTGCAAAAATGCGATGAATTTAGGGGACGCTTTTTTAAATACATTAAAAAAATACAAAATTATTATAGAACAAATTTTCTAAAAAATTGTTGGAGTGGAATTTCGCAATGCAAATATTGCGGTAATATGGTACACTTATATAAGCGAAAGATATCGGAGGAATAGATTAATGAAGATTAAAAATGGTTTTGTTTTAAGAGATGTTGGAGGTCAGGCAGTTGTTATTGCAGTAGGTGAGGCAAGCAAGACATTTCACGGAATGATTAACCTTAATGCAACAGGTAAGGAGATATGGCAGGGAATTGAATCCGGATTGGATGTTGACCAGATGGTAGAGAAGATGGTTGAAACTTATGAAGTTGAACCTGATAAAGCAAGAGAAGACATTCAGGCAATGGTAGATAAGATGAAAAATGCAGGAATTATTGTAGAATAGAGAGTGTGTTATGGGTGAAGTGTTACATATTGAGGATGCATTAAATGAGAAGGGAGTGTATGTTAGTACAACTTCTGGTGTCAGCATGTATCCAATGCTAAGAAACAGAAGGGATACCATAATAGTTAAGCCACCTACAGCACCATTGAAGAAATATGATGTGCCTTTATACAGACGTGGAGACGATTATGTGCTTCATAGAATTATTGGAAAAGATGATAGGGGGTATATTATTTGCGGAGATAATTGCATTAATAAGGAATATGGCATAACTGAAAACCAGATTATTGGAGTTTTAGTTGGCTTTTATCGTGATGGAAATGAAGTAAATATGGAGGGAGTGGGATACAAGCTTTACAGCAGGGCTTGGGTTTTTCTTCATCCTTTAATTTGTGCTTTTAAGAAAATAAAAATGAAGGCTGGAAAGGTGAAAAGATTATGGCATTCAAAATAAAACTTGCCGGAATCGAATTTCAGGTAAATGGAATTTATGAGGAATCATTGAAGAAGCATTGTGGGGATTATTTGGATATTGAAGAAAATTCAGATAATAAGAAGTGTTTCGATAATTGTGGAGCTAGAAAAGAAGATTTGAAGCTTTCTGATAATGATTCGGTCTATGAAATTATTATATCAGAGGATGACATAATAAGAGAACAGGGAACAATGTTGGAAGATGAAGGACAGAGTGGATTTGCCCCTGAATATTTGGAAACATTGGCACTTTTAAGGAAAGTTGCGGAAGTTTTGCCTGAGAAAGACGGTTTCCTAATGCATGGAGCGGTTATACAGTGGAAGGACAAAGCCTATATGTTTACTGCACCAAGTGGTACCGGAAAAACTACCCACATCAGGTTATGGAGGAAGTATTTAGGTCAGGGTGTTTCTATTATAAATGGGGACAAACCTTTTATTAGAATAGTTGACGATTGCGTAAGAATATATGGAACTCCGTGGGCTGGCAAAGAGGGCTGGCAGAATAATAAGAATGCACCGCTTGGTGGAATTTGCATAATACAGCGTGGCACGGAATGCGGAATTAGAAAGCTTGATTCCAAAGAAGCCATACCATATCTTCTAGGGCAGATTCATTTCGGCGATAGCTCAGTCCAGGCAGGAAAAACATTGGAATTACTAGATATTTTGATAAAAAAAGTGCCTGTTTATATATTGAATTGCGATATATCAGAACATGCGGTGAGAACAAGCTATGAGGCAATGACAGGGGAAAAGTATAGAGAGAGTTAGAGAATATGTTGGTCTGACAAGCATTGAAAAAATCACCGAAATTAACAGAAAATTATCAATTGAAGAAGAGGGAGTTCCAGCGGTATCTCTTAGCGTAGGCGTGGCATTTACTGACAAAAAAAATCCAGGAAAGAGCCAGTTTACTGAGGCAGACAAAGCCATTTATTATACTAAGGAACATGGAAAGTGCGGATGCAGTTTCTATCCGGTGGAAGAAAAGTAGAATCAGTATGAGTGAAATCATAAAAAACGGACATAATGAGATTAAAAATAAATATTATTTGGGTAGAATTAAAAGAGATTTGACAAACTTTTTTAAGTGGATGGCTCTTGCAATTTTAACAGGTGTGGTTGTTGGCGGCGCCAGTAGTGTTTTTGCCATATGTATCAGGTGGGTAACGGCGTTTAGAGCAGACAATAAGTGGATGTTTTTGTTACTTCCAGTGGCAGGTTTGATTATTGTTTTTATGTACCAAAGATTGGACAAAAACGATGGAGGAACCAATCAGGTTCTTTCAACCATTAGATCTAAGGATGATGTGCCTTTAAAATCGGCACCACTTATTTTTGTGTCAACAGTGCTTACTCATTTGACAGGTGGTTCCGCAGGACGTGAAGGTGCGGCAATTCAGTTTGGCGGAAGCATTGGCAATCAGCTTGGGAGAATTTTTCATTTGGATGAGTTCGACCACCACGTTATGGTTATGTGTGGTATGAGTGCGGCGTTTGCTGCGGTTTTCGGAACTCCTATGGCGGCGGCAGTTTTTGCCATGGAAGTTGTAAGTGTTGGAGTTATGTATTATGCGGCACTTTTGCCTTGCGTTATTGCGTCAATTATTGCAGCCAAATTTGCGGCAGGAATAGGCATCCATCCTGAAGTTTTTCATGTAACAGTTATACCGGAACTAACCGCTGTAACCGGAGCAAAAATGGCAGTTATTGCAGCAGGTTGTGGTGCTGTAAGTATACTTTTTTGCATAGCACTAAAGTTAGCTTCAACTTTGTATACTAAATATTTGAAAAATCCTTACGTAAGAGTGGTTGTTGCGGCACTTATTGTTATGGGAATTACCTTTATTTTACAGACAGATGATTATATGGGCGCAAGCAATCAGCTAATAGCCAAAGCCATTGAAACAGGAAAGGCAAGACCCCTTGATTTTGTTTGGAAAATAATTTTGACGGCAATTACAATGCGAGCAGGTTTTAGAGGGGGCGAAATCGTTCCTGCATTCTGCGTGGGAGCAACCTTCGGATGTGTTATGGGACAATTGCTGGGCTTTCCACCAGTGGTTGCAGCGGCAGCGGGAATGGTGGCATTGTTCTGTGGTGTAACTAACTGCCCAATAACATCAATGCTTATCTCATTCGAGTTGTTTGGCTTTGCCGGGGTCTCATATTACCTGATAGCAATATCAATCAGCTATGCCCTGTCAGGATACTACAGCCTGTACAAAGACCAGACAATTGTATACTCAAAATACAAGGCCAAATATATAAATAGAAAAACAAGATAAAACATAAAATGTGATAATATTATCTTATAAGGTGAAGAAGAAAAGAAAAAATACATGAAAATTGGGATTAAAATAAAAAAGGCCGTATGTGAATTTGATTTCACATACGGTCTTGTCATAACATTACAAATCAATCATCAATCTATCGCTTCCACTACAAATCTTTATTTTGTCTTTGTAGCTTTTCCGTTTATCCAGCTAGAATATACTTTTTTTCTGCCAACTACTTTATAAGTGCGGACACGTACATAGTATTTCTTTTTAGATTTCAATTTCTTTATTTTAGCAGAAGTAGTTTTCTGCTTCTTAACAAGAATTGATTTCTTGTTCTTTTTAAATTTCTTGTCTGTGGCAACCTGAATTTCATAGCCACTTACACCTTTTACTTTGCTCCATTTCCGGTTGTGGAAACTTCAGCAGTAGTAGCTATCGTAGTAGTAGTTACAGGAATTGTTGTTGCAGGAACCGTTGTCACCTTACTTGTTTCAACATCATCTGACACCTTAATTATCGTAATTTGTGGTTCCAGAGTGTTAAGGTTTGAATTATCTGTTTTATCACAATTCTTGTGAATGCCAAAGAATTTGATAATATACTCCTCGCCGGCTTTAAAAATACATGGGGAAATATTTTCTGTATTGTAGTTTGTTGAAACAAGTTCGCCATTATGATAAACATTATAATATGTTGAAATTCGGCAATTATTATCGTGTGGTGTTGCGCTCATTTTTAAATTATAAGTGCCACTTGTTTCAGGTGTAAATCTATAAAATTTATAGTAGCTTTTAGCATCATCTCTATAAAAACGAACTGTATTTGTTTCGTTTAATCCAATTGTGTTAAGATTATATTCAAAACGCTCATTGTCATAAACAGTGAATGTTAGAGATTTGCTTTTGCCATCAATATTAAAATATACAGAATTATAACCTGATGACCAGTCGTTCGGATTCTCGATTGTAAGAGGATATACTGTATATTTGGCAGGGGCATCTGTGGTATATGAACCGGAAGCCTCATCGTATGTATATTTAACAACAGTTCCATCGGTGTAGGTTACATCAACGCTGTTAACATAATCCGGTAGTGAATATTTATAAGAACCTGAAATATTGTCAATCCCATCCACAAGCACAGGATCAAGTCCTGTTTGGTTCAAACTAAAAGAACTAATAATGGCAGGGTTCTTAAAATTAAAAGTCATATTAACAGTTTCATCAGATGCTTCACTGTCACTATGAATTAAATAACAGTCAAAAGTATATTTTGTACCCTTTTCAAGAGCCAGATTTCTATACTCATACAAAGTCTTGCCATTGGCAAGTTTTGTTGTTTGATCAGGAAAGTCACGGTTAAGGGAATGATCAGTAGTATTAAAAGCTATAGTATCATTACAGGAATCAGAGTGGCTATCCACAGTTACAAACAAAGTATATGGTCCGTCCTCAGGTGGAGTAAAACTTAAAGAACGTCTTAAAGGCGCATTAGGCTTAAGCTTAAGGGTTGTATCTCCAAAAAACATAAAACGGTCAAGCTGATCATAAGTTTTAATAGTTACAGGAATTTTTTCTTCATAATAACCTGCCCGAATAAGGAAAGTATTGTCACTTCCAACGGCCCAGTGATTTGTATCCTGAGAGTCTACAGGGGTCAAATAATAACCGGTATAAGGACTGTAAGGATTCTTCTCAGTAGTAGGATGGGAGTTGGCAGGAAATTCCATATCTTTATTAGAGTAATGAATAGTATAAGATTTTATAAAACTCAAATAAGAATAGGCATACTTAAAATAAGAGTGACCAAACTCATTAGTAACCATCTCTCCGTTCTGATTTTCAATAAGATTAAATGGCTCATCAGGCTGATTTATATCAATACCACTAGAATTTTCCATTCTAATAAACTTAATTTTGGATTGGGCAGTTGAAGCATCCTTTGAAGAATAGCTTGTGCCATGGGAATAAAAATTAATAATACAAAGAGTACTACTATTAGGGCGCATTGATGAAAGAACATTGTTCATATAAACATCAGGAACATTTAAATAATCCAGTTTATCATTGTTTTCATTCTGAAAATATCTGACTCTGGCATTAAGTACATTATTGCCATTGTCATCAGTATCCATAAGGCAGCCTAACTTATAGTAGTGATAATCTTTTGATGGATTATAATAATAAGAAACATCATATTCGCCGGTAAAGTTAAACTCATCATCTTTGTTTATTTCCCTAACAATATCGGCAATAATCAAGGCACTTGAATTAGCATGAAGCATAAACTTAATCGTGAAAACCTGTCCCTTTTTAAGTTGATAATAGTCTATTCGGGTTCTGTCTCCAATACGATAGTCCCTTGCGTAAGGTTCAATCTCATTGCCGTCAGGATCTTTGGCAATACTCAGATTATTAAAACCTTCTATAGTCTTTATTCTTACAGAATACAAGCCGTCTTCAGTAGCAGTAAAAGTCATATCCTTATCATTAGCTGTATCACTTGCACTGAAAAAATCTTTTTCTCCAAAGACATAACCGTCTGTGTAATCCTCTGACTTAGCTTTAACCTTTGCAGGTGAAACTGTCACAGAAGTTATAATTAATAAAAAAGATAGTATTAAACATAGAAATTTTTTCATAACATAAATCCTTTCTAATTTTGTCAATTTTATACTATCATATAAACAATTCCATCGCAATTAAACATATGTAATTGCAAAAAACAAATCCTAAAATAAGAGTTTTAAGTACATCTAACTATTGCCAATTAACAATCTACAATTACTTCCCCCTTAAACTTGGCAAGTGCTTTTAAAAGCTTTTCCATATTAACAGGTTTGGACATATGCATATTCATGCCGGCATCAAGACAACGTTGAATATCGTCTTTGAAGGCATTAGCAGTCATGGCAATAATTGGAATGCTGTGAGCTCCCGGTTTGTTAAGATTTCTAATGGCACTTGTAGCCTGAAGTCCGTCCATAACAGGCATCTGCATATCCATAAGAATGGCATCATAAGTATAAATACTTGATTCTCTAAACATTTCTACGCAAACAGATCCATCTTCGGCATGGTCGCAGGTAATGCCATACATAGCAAGAAGTTCAGAAATAACTTCATAATTAAGAGTATTGTCTTCAGCAACAAGAAGGTGCATACCTTTACAAGTATTATGAGCGGAAGTATCTGAAATATCTTGTAGAGCTTTATAGTTTTCTGCACAACATTCAAGAGGAATTATTATTTTAAAAGTGGTTCCATGACCTTCTTTACTTGTAACATTAATTCGTCCGTTCATTAAGTCCACAAGCTCTTTAACAATCGAAAGCCCAAGGCCATAACCACCAACTTTGTTAATTCTAGAGTCAGTGGCACGGGAAAACTTAGAATACATATGGTTAATATATTCCTGAGACATACCAATTCCTGTGTCGCTTATAACAGCTATAAGATTTATATACTTATTATTCAAAAATAATTCTTCATAAATTTCAAAGGTAACAGAACCACCATCAGGTGTATATTTTATGGCATTGGATAAAATATTTGTATAAATCTGTTTTAGTCTAAGTGGGTCAACCAACAAGGTTTTCTGGTAAAGGTCATGCTGATTGCATATAATGTTAAGTTTTTTGTCACCCTGTAATTGTTTAAGCATTGGTGGAAAATCATCCAAAAGCTTAGGAATATTAACAGGTTGGGAATTAATGCGTAACTGTCCGTTTTCAATCTGTGTAATATCCAGCACTTCGTTAACCAACTCCATAAGAAAATCACCTGAAGATTTTATTTTTTTCAGATTATATTCTACAGTTTTAGGTTCATTTATATGTTGTTCAGCTAACGTTTCAAAACCAAGAATAGCGTTCATTGGTGTAAGGATGTCGTGGGCAATCTGAGAAATAAATTCTGTTTTGGCCAGATTAGCCTTGTTAGCTTCCTCAGCAATGGAAATCCAATTTTTTTCACGTCGTTTAGCATCGCTTATAAGTCTTGTAGCATAAAGAATATGGGTAACATTTCCATTGTTATCACGTTTTTTTACAATAAAACGTGCTGTGTGCCAGTTACCATCTTTTGCAAGATATTCAGTTGCAAGAGTTTCCTCATCATGTAAACGATCAGCCAAAGTGCTTAAATCAAAGAATTCAAGAACCTTATCATGATATTCAGGTGCAACAAATGTATCACACAATTCAATCATTTCGGTTGAGGCACGCCCTATTTTTCCTGTAAGGTGATGAATTTCACTTTCACTGGAAATTTCCTCATAGAAATCATTGACAAGATCAATTCTAAAAATAGCATAATAAATTTTGCCAAGGGCAGATACGATTTCGTTACTAAGTTTTGTTTCGGCTAGAGCTGTTTCAAGTTCGTGTTGACGTTTTTGTTCGCTTGCAACAATATCGTCAATGTGTATAAAGCCGATAAGAATACGATTGTCAAAATCAGTTTCGGAAATACGAACAATCTGCGCCTCGAAATATTGCTGTCCAAGAATATTAGGAAGGCTTCTGTATCTAAAAGAAAAACGTTCTTTGTAGCAAAGTTCCTGTCTTAAATAATCAGCATTTAGCAAGTCGCAAAAACGCTTAGAATGCTCTTTGGTTATATAAGTTTCGCTATATTGTTTTATAGTGTCATTATAGTTAAGTGTAATATGTTTAGAGGGACTATCTATAAATTTGGCTGCATTTGCTATACGATCTATTTTAAGAGGCTCCGCAATATTTTTAGAAAAATCAACATAATATATAGATGTATAGTCACGATATAAAACCTCAAGAAACTGTCTGTCTTTTTCAAATTCAGTTTGATTAGCAGTCATGGAAAGCTTATGCTGTTGAATAAGAGTGTCCTTTTTATTGTTTTCACGAATGCTTCCCATATGGTGACCGATAACAGGGATAATAGCAATGAAATCACCACAATCTTTAATGTTAGGATTATCTATTCTTACAAATCCCATTAATCTTTTTCTGAAAATAATTGGAAATACAATAACAGCAGTAATGTTATTATTTCCAAAAAAAAATTGTATTCTGTAGGCATAGAATCCTTAATAGATTCTATATCATCTAAAATAATGGATTCTCCCTGATACAGAATATTAAATATGCATGGAACTCCATCAGTTGGAAGAATTAAGTCGTGATTAGGACTTTCAGTATTATTAAATAATCTCCATTGATGTGTAAGCTCAAAAGCACTAGAGTCAACAAGTTCATAGATGCTGACATATAAGGCTTTGGTGTATAATCCAATCTCTTTAAGCATAGAATAGATGGCATTATTTCTGTTTGAATTTAAATGATTATTTTCAATTTTAGTTAAGGCATCAATAATATTACTTATTGAGCTTTTTTTATCTTCCATAATATTACTCATAAGCAAACTCCATTCTGTAATTTAAATATAAGCTAAACATTTACAAACTGATCTCTGTATGCTTTAGGACTCATGCCTGTATTTTTCTTAAATAATACGGAAAAATAAGCAGGGTCGTGAATTCCAACAGCTTCAGAAATCTCAAAAGTTTTTAAATTAGAAGTGGCAAGAAGTTCTTTAGCTTTGTTAATTCTAAGATTATTAATATAGCTAATGACAGAATTACCACATTCCTTCTTAAAAGTTCTACTAAAGTAGGATTCATTAATATGAATATGTTGGGCAATTTGTTCCAGAGACAAATCATCCTCTAAATGTTCTTTTATATAATTCAAAGACTCTTCAATAAAAGAGCTATATTTCTTAACTGATTGTGTTAACTGTATCTGCAAATCATTAATCATATCAGAAACTATGGATTTTAGTTGGAAAATATCAGAACTTTCAGTTAACATTTTCACATATTTCTCATCCATTGGCAGGTTATAAGTACTCATAACCAGTCTATAAGAAATCAAATAAATCTGAGTACAAATATTCTTAACAGAAGCCTCATCAGTAAAATTACTTTGTAAATTACTGAAAAGAGTAGAAATAACGTCTTTTGCAGCTTTAAAGTTCAATTGAAGAATAGCCGTTTCGTATTCGTGAAGACGCACGGAAATATCCACAGGAAAAATATTTCTATTAGCAATATAATCTCTTGAAAAAGCAATTATATGTGATGCTGAATAGAAATTAAGTGACAAAGCAGTGATGGCTTCTGAAGCAGCCTTTGAAAAATGCTTTGCAGTAGAGTGATGGGCACTTATGCCGATATCAAGCTGTTTTCCGTACTGTTCCTGAAATAAGTATTCTATCTCCTTGCAATCCTCAACAATAGGTCCTATGTAGGAATTTTGATCGCAAAAATATGCAGTAAGAACCATGTTGTTATATCTAAAACAATGGCTTTCAATCTGCTGGTCTTTAATAATGTCTTTAAGTTTGCTAAATTCATTGAAATCTTTAGGCAACTGAAAAGCAGCTACATAAAAATGACTAAAATCCAAATTAAAAGAGTCAATCTTTTTTTGCTTTTCTTCATCTATAACATTGGAATCAGTTAATTGTTGGAATAACTGATCTTTAAGAAAAGCAAGCTCACTTTCTTTAATTCGGGTATTAGACTTAGATGTTACAATTTTTTCGCAAACTTCTTTAACAGCAGCAATAACCTGATCTTTAGATGCCGGTTTTAACAAATACTGTGAAACATGATATTGTATTGCAGAACGTGCATACTCAAATTCAGAATATCCCGATAAAATAATTACGGCAATATCAGGACGATTCTCGTGAATGTATTTTGCAAGACCAATTCCGTCTAAAAGTGGCATTTTAACATCAGTCAAAACAATGTTAATGTCATTTTCGTTTATTTTTGTGATTGCATCCTCACCGTTGTTGGCAGTGGCAACAACCTTACAATCATAATCTTCCCATTTAATATATTCAGATAAGCCCTTTCTGATAGGAGCTTCATCATCAACAATTAATAAATTAAAAATCATAAAAAAACATCCTTTCTTAAGTAACTCTTTGGTCAAATTCTTAAATTTGCAAAAAGAATTTATAATGGTATTTTAAAAGATATAGCTGTGCGAACTTCAGGAATGCTTTCTATGTGCAATACAGCATCTTCTCCATACATAAGGAAAAGTCGTCTGTTAAGGTTTTTAAGCCCAATGTGAGGACGTGAACCTACAGCCTCGGAAGTTGTTCCTTTGGAAGCAACGTTAATATCAAACTTTGGAATCTTTTCGAATCCAACTCCGTCGTCAATAATATTTATTAATAAAAATTTATTTTCGTTATCTTTCTTAATGCTAATAGTCAGATGTCCATTGGTATCCTTAGGTTCCAAGCCGTGAACATAAGCATTTTCTACAAGTGTTTGAACACAAAAACAAGGAATATTAATATCGTCCAAATCCTTATCAATATCAAAAGTTACACTAATCTTGTCCTCGAAACGCATCTGTTGTAAATAAATATAAAACTTAACAAATTTAAGCTCTTCAGCAATTGAAATATACTGTGAATTTCTGTAAGCAGTTGTAGCTTTGAAAATCTCACCGATAGCAATAGCCATCTGGGAAAGTTCACTGTTGTCAGACATTTCTGCTTTCCAGGCCAAAGTGTTCAAAACATTAAAAATAAAGTGTGGATTAAGCTGTGACTGTAAAGCTTTAATCTCAGCTGTTTTAAGAGAAATGTTCTGTTCTAACACGTTGTCGTGGTAGGCGTGAATCTGGTCAAGCATATCATTAATGGCAACCTGAAGAGCATAAAACTCCTCATATTCTTCAAGACCTGAAACCTTTTCAGAATAATTGCCATGAGAAATCTTATTAATATTATGTATCATAGTTCCAACAGGTTTTGTAATATATCGGCTTATGGCGAAAGATATTAAGAGTACTATGAAAATAATAATAAACATAACTATAATATAAGAATTTAAAACATTATTAACCTGTCTCTTAATCTGATTCTGAGGAGCCATAATAGTAGCAGATATATCTATTTTTTTAAGATTATTAGACAAGGTCAGATAATCTTTAGATTCAAATTTTACGTGATGCAGAGCTTTGTCATTGTAGTAATCCAGAGATTTCTTTAATGCTTCAATTCTATCCTTAGAGGTAACATCATAATTATAGTCAGAAATAGTTTCAAAACTGTTGTTATACATAAGAATGTGCCAGCCTTTTGAGATATTCTGTGTAAGCATATTAACCCAACTTTTTTGATTAAGTGTAACGATCATAGTTCCTAAAACATCGCCACTGCTTAAATTATAAATTGTACGAACAAAGTAAAGATCATCAGAACCGTCTAAAGCGTGTAAAGTAAGCGTAGGTGAAGGTTCCGTTAAATTTCTGTAAACAGCTGCATTTTCTTCTCTTTTTATCATATTATCGTTTTTGGACACATAAAATCGCTTATTATAATTAGTATAAACGTAAACAGACTCCAAATAACTCTTTTCCCAAAGATTATTGAGAATAAGAAGAGAAGTCATCTGTTTTTCGGTAGCAATATAATCAGAAGGCGTTCTAGATGAAGAAGCCATAAAACTATAAATATTATCGCTTGAAACCAAAAGTCTATATATAGAATCGATAGTGTCGATATTGTCAGATAAAACATTCATTGTAGTATTACTTTCCTGAAACATCTGCTCTCTATAATGAGTGGTCAACTCCTTATCAGTTTTATAGTAAAAAAGCAACGCGCTAATAACCAAAGCCACGGCAATGGTAAGTGTAATTAATATAGATGTTTGCGCAGTAATACTTCTTCTCTTATGTAAAAAATTTTTAAGCATTAGTATAATCCTCTCAAAATCCGCAGAATGACAGAAACTGTCTCTGTCTCTTCCTATTTATAAATAGAGTATAACATATTTGAGTAAAAAAAAGAAAAGTTATACTAAAATAATAGAAAAAAGTAAATTATTTCTAAAGTTTTGTAAAAATATTCTATTAAATGATAAAAACTAGTCAAGTATACTTGTATTAATTAACAATTATAAACAAAGGAAGGAGTATTTTTTATGAAAAATAAGAAATTATTAACAATGGTGCTTGCAGCAGCAATGGTTGTAGGAAGCATAACAGTGCCGGCACCAATGGCAACGGTTAAGGCAGATACAGTGACGACAAGTAGAACAAATATACTTAGGGAAGACGGAGTCGTAGTATCACAGCAGCACGGCTCAGCACGTTCACTGATAGATGGCGACATTACAACAGTTTGGGATACAAATGGATGGAATGGAAGCCAAGCAGGATTTCCAGGTTCGGGAAAACATAATTATTCTGTTTGGGCAGAATTTACATTAGCAGATTATTATAATGTATCAGACTTTAACGTTTGGTTTAAAGATGAAACTACTCAGAAGAATACAGCATGGCAGTACAAAATTGAAGCATCTATAGATAATAGCAATTGGGATTTGGTAGTAGATCAGACAGAAAATACAGTTACGGATAAGCATTTTGAAAACATTGTAGGAAAAGATTATAAAAATAAGATTTATAAGTATGTTAAAGTAACTATTGTTGGAGCTAAGACTGACATGAAGCCATGGCCGGCAATGACAGAATTTGCAGCATATGGTGAAAGAGCTACAGCGCTTACATCAGACCAGATAGCAAAAGGTACAGAATCTTCAGTTAGTATATATAATCCGGGAAATGTAGGAAGTAATGCAATTGACGGAGATGTGAATACATCATGGATTGCAAATGGCTGGAATGACAAAGAAGCTAGTTATGGAGACGTAACAAGTGAAGGAACAACAGCCAATTATGTTGTAGAATTAAAGAAAATGACAAAAGTAAATGCATTAGGAATCTTTTTCGCAGGAGATGCAAAAAGTTCAGCATGGAAGTATAAAGTAGAAGGTTCAGTAGATGGAACAGAATATACTACTATTTGGGATCAAAGTACTAATGAAGTTAATGCAGGCTCAAATGGTGAACAGTTCACAAATATTGAAGAGGGAACATACAAATATATAAGATTAAAATTTACAGAGCCGATTGAAAAGGCTTGGCCGGCTGTAGCTGAAATCTGTATATATGGAAATCAGTTAAGCAACTTATCATTAGGAAAAACTGCAAAAGGTTCAAGCGAGAATAGGCCTGCAACTAATGCCAATGATGGAAACAAAAGTTCACTTTGGGTAGCAGATGGAAACACTGAAAAACTTGGTTCTTGGTGGAAGGTAGATTTGGGAGGATTAAAGTCAATTGATAGTTTCGAAATAGCATTTGAATATGCTGTTAACGAAAAAAGAGATGATGCTGATGCAAACAATAATCCGCTTTATGGTTTACCTCATAAATATGAAGTGAGAGGCGGAGGAGAAGCCGCTGAAAACTGGAGTGACGAACAATGGGACAAGGCAGACTTATTGTGGTCAGGCAGTCAGATGACAAAAGAAGCTACAGGAAAAATTTCTGACAAATTTAAAAATAAAAACTATAGATATATCAGAGTTAAGTTGACAGGAATTCCTCATCATAAAGCTAATGCTGATACAGATGACAATCATGCATGGGCAGAAATTGCAGAATTTACAGTATATGGTGAAGCCACAGCAGAACACAAAGTTGTACTTAATGGTACAACTGAAACAACTGTAGCAGATGGAGCAACATATGAATTGGGAGATGCGAAATACGGTTATTATAGTGATGGAAAAGTATATGCACCAAATAGCGAAATAACAGTTAATGATGATATCTACCTCACAGCAATTAGTGATGTATCATTAAAACTTGCAAATGCAGCAGCTATTAGAATAGATGCTGGACAGGAAAAACCAGGTGGAATTAGATTTAAAACAGAAGTTTCAGCTACAACAGCAAGCAGAGCTAATGAACAGAAAGTTAAAAATGTAATTTGCGAAAACGCAGGAACATTAATTACTGTAAATGATGTTTTAAAGGGTGCTACATTAGATTTGGCAAAGAAGGATGATTTAGGAAAGAATTTCTGCGCTGACGTAGTTAATACAGGATGGTACAAGGAAACAAACGATACATACTGTGCATCATTAATTAATATTGTACCAGCTAACTATACTAGATTCTTTAATGCTAGAGCGTACGCAAATATTCCATATGAAAATGCGGATGCTACTACAGTTTATTCTGAAGATGGTGCAGGCGAAGGATATACAGGAACAGCATCAAAATCAATACAGGGAATTGCATCAATAATACAGAAAAAAGGATATCCAAATATTGACGAAGGATTGCATGACTTGATTGATGAGTTTGCAAAAGAAAATCAGAATAATAATTAGGGAGGTTTACTATGAGAAAAGAATATAAAAGCCCAGAAATGGAATTAGTAGAAATGAATAATAATGATATCATTACAACAAGTGGTTTTGATAATAATAATTTAATGGATGAATATTTTGGCAATGATAAAGATGGATATAACTTCTCTGATTTCTATTAAAAACATTAATACATAAAATACTATATAACATTAAAAACCCCGGATTCTTTTATCAGAAGATAATTGAGTCTGGGATTTTTTTTAGATAATCTTTTTGATGAAAGTTAAGAGCCGTCTATCTTAGTATTTCATAAAATATAAAGACTATAAAAGACCTTTGTTTATATCTATCAGATATTAATTTACAGTGGTAATGCCTAACTTGAATTATGAAGTCCCTTGGAATGTCCCCTAGAATGTCCCCTAGAATGTCCCTTAGATATTTCTCTGATGTTCCTCAGAATATTCCACGGAAAGAATAACATTAGACTGTACATGAAAAAATGCAGAAAGCAAAAAATTAGAACACACAAATAATGACAAAACCATATTGACTGTGAAATGAAATGATAGTAGAACGTATGTATAGATGGGATTGTATAAACGGGGGAATATTTTAAATAATAAATTTGTAGAAATAAATGGGAATGATAGGCAAGCATAATGCAAGCAGGTTTTGCAGGAGGACAGTATGACAATAGAACAAATTTGAAAAATGAAAAAGCGAACTAAAGAATTGAAAAAAGTGGATCTTGAAACAATATTACTAGGTGCCAAGATTTCAAATGTTATGCATGCTCATATAATAAATATTTTTGACGAGTTAGATGATAATCAAGTGTTTGGAAGGCAGGAAGTTATGGAAATTACTGGTTGCGGAAAAACACAGGCATCAAAAATACTGAATGTTATGAAAATGAATAATGTGATTGTGGATGTAAAAGGAAAAGGAAAATATGTTTTTAAGGTAGAAGAAAGAGTGTAAAAATGAGATTGCCAAACGAGAAAAGATAGAGTAAAATCAAGCTAAGCTTAAACAATAAGTGATAAATATCACATATACTGGCTTCAAAAAACATGCAATCAGAATATGCGATATTAGAGGGGAAAATTTTAAGAAAGTTCATTTTCAACATATGTAAAAAAGTCAGCTATTGACTAAGGGGGAGAAACATAAGAGGAGGAAAATGAAAGAAACATATTTATCCGCTAATATAGAAACAGCCTATATTAAAGCGTGGTATGATGAAGCGGCGAAAAGACTTTTATGCGATAAGTATATATTGGCATGGATTATCATAAGTGTAATAGATGAGTACAAAGATTGCTCCGTACAATATGTTAGAGGATGCCTTATAGAAGGTGATGTAAGGACAATGTCAGAAACTGTAAATCCTAATGAAGTTATGCCGGCAATTAAAGGCTTAAACACAGAAATTCAGATTAATTCTGAAGGAAGAACAACATTTGATATTTACTTTAATGTCATAAGACCGAATCCTAAAGAAAACAGTCACATTTACTGTGATTTGGAGATTCAAAACGACTATTATCCGGGATACGACTATGTGACAAGAGGTGTATACAATTGTGCCAGAATTTTATCATCACAGTATAATACAGAATTTGCAGGTTCACATTATGAAAAATTAAAGAAAGCCTACTCCATATGGGTATGTACAGATCCGCCTGATAAACATAAGAACAGCATTAGTGTTGTATCATTGCAGAAGAACGATAAGGTATCAAGCGTTGATAGAGATAAAGAGAAATACGATTTAATAAATGTCATATCAATATGCTTAGGCGGACCGGAGTATGCCAATTACGATAATAAAATAATAAGATTATTGGACGTACTCTTAAGATCAAAGATGACACCGGAAGAGAAAAAGAAAATACTGGAAGAAGAATATGAAATACCGATGAGTGAAAATATAGAAACGGAGGTGAATAATATGTGTAGCTATATAGATACAGTGTATAATGAAGCGATGAGAATAGGAAATGAGCAGGGAGAAAAACGAGGAGAGGAAAGCATGGCAATGCTGGGAAGACAATTACTTGAAGAGAATCGAATAGACGAATTAATGAAGTCTTATGATAATGTGGAGTACAGAAATAAGCTGATGGACCAGTATGGTATAAAATGACTATGCTCAAAAGAAAAATTTAAAAATGTCAATCCTAATTTACTTAAAGGATCAACTGAGGAATAAAATGAAAAGCACTTTAGCAAATTACGGTTAAGGTGCTTTTTTATGCGTTAGTATAGCTGTACCATATGAGCAACTTTTGAATGATATGGTACAAATCCTTGTAATTTAAAACCTAAATTTATACAAATCTGTACCATACACGGTGATTCTTATTTATATGGTACAGATAAGTTTGAATTTGAGTAGGACAAACGTTGAATCTGTACCATATGCGACAATTTCTGCTTATATGGTACAGGTATGTTTAGATCCGAGCTGAACAAGTATTATATTTGTACCATATATGAAATTTTTGGTTCATATGGTACAAGCTTATACATTCCTACCCCACGGAATTAGATTCAAGGTTATATGAGGCAGAGTATAAGCTTCGTTCTATTCAAATTTTACAATATCTACCCCATAGAAGCAGGCTGGAAGCTGTATAGAGCAGATATGAGGCTTGAATCCATTCAAATCTAAACAAATCTACCCCACGAAATAAAACTATAAGAATCTATGATGCAACCGTGAGGCTTGAATACACTCAAACCACAACAAATCTACCCCACGAAATAAAACTATAAGAATCTATGATGCAACCAGGAAGTTTGTTTCCGCTCAAACCAAAACTCATCTACCCCACAGAATCAGACTGGAAGGCAATATGAGGTGTGCCAAGTTTGTTTTGCTTATTTTTATAACTTTTGTCACAATTCAAGCCTGTATAGGGGCTGGAAGGCATGTTGCATATGCTGTTTTGTACAATTTTGTCTGCATTATGTACAAAAAAATACAAAAAATATGCAAAATATTACAAAAAAATACAAATTATAATGTCAAAATAATCAAAGGTTTTGTAAAAATATTCTATTCATTAAAAATCTGAAATCTATATAATGTTAAATATAAACAAAAGAGCAAACAACACACAAAAAACCAGGAGGTAGAATTTATGAGAAAGAAATTATTAAGCATTGCACTTTGTGCAACAATGGTAGCCGGTATTTTCACTGGCTGCGGAAGCTCTTCAGACACATCTAAGAAAGACGAAGGAAAGTCAGCAGACGGAAAGATAACATTAAACGTAATCAACTATCACGTTGGTACAGACTATGCAGCAGATTATTATGAATATTTATTTGATGCATTTAAGAAGACTGAAGAAGGAAAGAATGTAGAATTCAAATTCGAAGAAATTCCTACAACAGATGCTTACAACCAGAAGATTAAATTATTAATCTCAAGTGGTGATCTTCCAGACATCGTATTAAATGGTGGTAACAACATTACAGCATTAGCTGCTAAGTCAGGAAAGGTTACAGACATTACAGAATACCTTGATAAGGATCCTGAATGGAAAGCAATGTTCAGTGACCAGGATCTTGAATTCAACTCATATGAAGGAAAGGTTTACGGTATTCCGGTATCAAAAGAAATTTCATATATTTACTACAACAAAGACTTATTTAAGAAAGCAGGACTTGAAGCTCCTGACGTAGCTTACGAAACATGGGATGATTTCTACAAAGCATGTGATACATTAAAATCAAAGAACATCACTCCAGTAAGTATGGATACAGCAGACCTTGGTTGGTTATCTAACCTTTGGTATAGTGGTTTAATTGGTACAGCTGGTGAAGAAGGAAACAAATTCATGAACACAATGTACCCAACAGACTACACATCAGACTTAGTTGTAAACGCAACAGAACAGTTACAGAAGATGTTAAAGAACTACACAACATCAGATGCAGCAGGTGGAAAGTATGACACAATGGCAACACACTTCTTCAACAGCGAAGTAGCAATGCTTCCTAACGGACCTTGGATGATTCCTGATTTCAAGAGCACAGACAAAGCTCCTGAAGGTTTCTATGACAAAGTTGGCATTATGCTTCTTCCTGGTTCAGGTATGGAAAGTGTTCCAACACCTGGTGACATGGTAGGTACAAAGGATCCTGAAAAGGTTAAAGCAGCAGTTGCATTCCTTAAGTTTGAAACAACAGCAGAAAATCAGCTTAAAGCTTTAGAAATGGCAGGATTACAGCCAGTATCAAGCAATATCGAAGTTCCAGACAGCTTAAAAGAATCAGACCCATTAATGGCAGAAGTATTAGATATTCAGTCAAAGGCTAAATATACATATGGTCAGAACCAGGCATATTGGTATCAGAACGTAATTGATACATTCTCAACACAGTTGCCAGAACTTGCATATGGTAACATGACAGCAAAAGAATTTTGCCAGAAGTTAACTGATGCAGCTAAGAAAAACTAGAGCAAATTGATGATGGGTGCTGCACTAGAGAATAGTGCAGCGCTCTTTTTTTGAAAGGAAATAGGAAAAATATGAGCACAAGAGGAAAAAAAGGTTGGATATTAGCATTCTCATTACCTTGTTTAGTACTGTTTTGTTTAGTATATGCCATTCCATTTGTAATGGTTATCACTACTTCATTTTGTGATTACTCACTTACACAGTCACCGGTATTTGAAGGCTTAAAGAATTTCAAGACAATATTTGCAGATCCTGATTTTTCAGTATCTATAGTTAACACTTTGAAGTGGGTATTAATTCAGTCAACGCTTCATGTAGGATTTGGTTTCGTTATGGCACTTATCTTACGTAGAAAACCAAAGGGATGGAAATTTGCAAGAGTTGCATATGTTATTCCTAACATTGTCCCGACAGCAGCAACAGCAGTAATGTTTTCATTATTATTAAACCCATCTTTTGGTGTAATCAAGATTATTTACGAAAAGTTCGGACTTGACACAACTCAGGTATTAAACTTATTCGGTAACTCAAAATATGCATTTATGACAGTGACAGCAACTTGGGTATTTTACTCAGGATTTAATATGTTAATCTTCATGGGTGAAATGGGAGCTATAAGCCCTGACATCTACGAAGCAGCAATGGTAGACGGTGCTACACCTGCACAGGCAGACAGATATATTACAATTCCATTAATGAAGAATGCATTTGGCACTTGTGTAGTTTTAGCATCAGTAGCAATGGTATCACAGTTCGATATTATTTATATGACAACTAAGGGTGGTCCAGGTAATGCAACACTTAACTTACCAACATACTTGTACAAGATTATCACTCTTGAAAACAACTATGGTAAGGCTAACGCGGTAGGTGTTATCCAGATTGCATTAGGATTAGTATTAGTTATCTTAATTCAGAAATTATTTAACCAGAAACAGGAAATGAAGGAGGTATAAAAACATGGCTAAGAAGGAAAAAGACATACCAATGCCTATGCAGCTTGGTTCAGTAAAAAAACAGCCGGTTGGTGTTCGCGTAGTTTGCGGAATTTTAAAATATCTCTTTCTTGCTTTGATTGTAGTTATTTCAATCGGACCTATTATTTGGGCTGGTTTAAGTTCGTTTAAAACATATGCAGAAATTAATACATCTGCAATTGCACTTCCAAAGTCATTTAATTTTAAGAACTATGCCGATGCATTCAAATATGCACCTATTCAGGAATATTTTTTAAACAGTATCATTATCGTATTAGTCAGCGTAGCTGTTACAGTTTGCTTCGTAGCAATGTGTGCATACGTTGTAGCAAGATATAACTTTAAATTGAAAACAATCTTAGTGCTTTTAATTTCAGCATCATTGATGCTTCCAGCACAGGCCATATCACAGCCATTGTTTGCAATTTTCAAAACATTAGGTTTATACGATACAAAATTTGGACTGATTATCGTGTATGCAGCAATGGGTATTCCAATGTCATTCTTCGTAATGGTAAGTTACTACAAGACTATTCCAGTAGCGCTTGAAGAATCAGCATATATTGATGGCGCAACATTTATTCAGTCATTTACAAAGGTTGTTTTACCATTGGCTAAGCCTGGTTTGGCAACAATCGCAATGTTACAGTTTATTAATACATGGAACGAATTCTACTTCGCATTAATGCTCACAAGTGGTGATACAGCTAGAACAGTTCCAATCGCACTTAACTATTACTTAGGAACATTTGCTAATAACTACTCTGCACTGTTTGCGGCGGTAATAATCACGGTTCTTCCAACAATTATTATCTTTATTATCTTACAGAAGCAAGTTATGGAAAGTATGACAGCAGGTGCTGTAAAGGGTTAAAGAAAGGAATAGAGAATGGAAAAAAATACATATCCGGTAGAAGAATGGAAAGTTACCGAAGAAAAGTTTGTTAAAGACTGGAATTATAGAAACGAGACAACATTTGCACTTTCAAACGGCTACATTGGTACTCGTGGTACATTTGACGAAGGATATCCTTTCACGGTAGATGAAGGTCTGGAAGGAAACTTCATTAATGGCTTTTATGAAAGTGAACATATAAGATATGGTGAGTGGAACTTTGGTTTCCCTGAAACAAGCCAGTCATTACTTAATTTACCTAATTTAAAAAAGACCACTATTGAAGTAAATGGTGAAATGTTCGATTTAAAAGCAGGAGAAATAGTTGAATACAGCAGAAGCCTTCTTATGAATGAAGGTATTGTTGTAAGAAACGTTGTTTGGAAATCACCTAAGGGCAAGGAAGTTAAAGCAACATTTAAGAGATTGGTTTCTCTTGCTGATAAGAACATTATGGCTATTCAGATTAAGATTACACCTATTAATTTTGAAGGCACAGTTAAGTTTAGTTCTTACGTTGAAGCAGGCGTTGAAAACCACACAAGAAAGACTAATCCTTTAGTTGACTATGGTCCATTTGGTAAACATCTTGTGGTAGAAGAATTAAAATCTGATGAAGATTATATTTTATACCAGGGAGAAACAAAGAACAGTAAACTTTCAATGGCTTGTGGTAGTGTTGTTGTTACAGACGGTCATATGACTGAATGTGTTATTGGAGAAGAAGACGGACATACTTCATATGAAGTTTATGCTGAAGAAGGCAAAGAAGTAACATTTGAAAAGATGATTGCTTACACTTCAGAACTTGATATGCCTAAAGAAGAAATTCTTCCATTTATTAGAGCTAAACTTTCAGAAGCAAAAGTATTAGGTTATGACAAATACGAAGCACTTCAGAAAGAAAAGATGGATGAATTCTGGAGCAAAGCCGACATTAAGATTGAAGGCGATGAAGAATTACAGCAGGGTATCAGATTTAACTTATTCCATATTATGCAGTCTGCAGGTCGTGATGGCAGAACAGGTATGGGAGCTAAGGGACTTAGTGGTGAAGGATACGAAGGTCATTATTTCTGGGATACAGAAATGTATGTACTTCCTGTATTCGTTTACACAGATTCAGAATTAGCTAAGCAGTTATTAAATTATAGATATGACACTCTTGATGATGCAAGAGACAGAGCTAAAGTTTTAGGACATATGAAAGGTGCATTGTATCCATGGAGAACTATCAATGGTAAAGAAGCATCAACATATTTTCCACTTGGAACAGCTCAGTATCATATTAATGCAGATATTGCATATGCATTTAAGCTCTACCTTGATATTACAGGTGATGACCAGTACTTAATCGACAGAGCAGCAGAAGTATTAGTTGAAACTGCAAGAGTTTGGGCAGATGTAGGATGCTTCGCAGAATGCAAGGATAACAAATATTGTATTTGTTCAGTAACAGGACCTGATGAATACAACGCAATCGTTGATAATAACTTCTATACTAACTTAATGGCAAGAGAAAACATTCGTAGTGCTATGTGGGCATTAGACAGAATGAAGAGTCTTGACGAAGATGCATACAACAAGTTAGTTGAAAAGTTAGAACTTGAAGACGAAGAACTAGAATACTGGGAAAGAATTATTAACAATATGTATTTCCCATTTGATGAAAAATTACAGATTTATCCACAGGATGACGGATTTATGATGAGAAAGCCTTGGGATGAATCTAAGATTCCGGAAGAAAAGAGACATTTATTATACGAAAATTATCATCCATTGTTTGTCTACAGACAGAAGATGTCAAAACAGGCTGATGCAATTCTTGGAATGTTACTTCATAGTAACTTCTTTACAGAAGAAGAGCTTAAGAGAAACTATGATTTCTATCAGACAGTTACACTTCATCATTCATCATTATCTACTTGTATTTTTGGAATCCTTGCAAGCCAGATTGGATACGATGAAGAAGCTTACAAGTATTTCTCACAGTCAGCAAGAATGGATCTTGATGATATGCATGATAATTTCTATGCAGGAATCCATGCAGCTAACATGGCAGGAACATGGCAGGGTATTGTATTTGGTTTCGCAGGTGTTCGTTCTAACACAGGCGAACTTACAATTCATCCAAAACTTCCTGAACAGTGGAAGTCATACGAATTCTGTGTTGAATATCATGGTAGCGATATGAGAATCAAAATTGAACAGGGTAAGGTTATATATAAATTACTTAATCAGGTTCCTATTACATTTAAGAGTAATCATGAACCTATCACTTTAAATAAGGAAGGAGAAGAATATGTCCAAGAAATATAAGGCAATATTTTTCGACTGGGACGGAACAGCCGTAATGTCAAGACAGGCTCCTGTTGAGGAAGCTGTTGCAGCTATGAAGCCTTTACTTGCAAGTGGAGTAAAGCTTGTAATTGTAAGTGGTACAACATATGACAAAATTGCCAGTGGAAAAATTCATGAACATTTCACTCCAGAGGAAGCTTCAAACCTTTATTTAGGTTTAGGCAGAGGAGCATACAACTATAAGATGGTTAACGGTCAGCCGGAGATTTTCGCTGACTGTATACCTGACACAGAAGGATTATTAAAGATTCATGATGTATGCTACAAAATCCACAGAGAGTTACTTGAAAAATATAACTTCAAAACTGATGTTGTATTTTCAAGACCAAACTACTGCAAGATTGATTTACAGGTAGAAAATGAGCGTGGCGATCAGTTATTTATGCAGGAAGATGAAATGTCACAGTTAAAGGCTATGTTAGAAGAACATGGTTTAGAAAACGGAATAATGGATTTAGTTTCATTATCTGAAAAGGTTGGAGAAGAGTTTGGACTTAAGGTATCCGCAACATGTGATGCTAAGTATCTTGAAGTTGGTATTTCATGTAAGAGTGACAATGTAGACACAATCCTTGAATCATTTAAGGATGAAGGAATCGAAGCAGAAGATTGTTCTTTCTGGGGAGACGAGTTCGTAGGAATACAGGAAGGTCTTTACGGAAGTGACAGCTTTATGCTTACACCAAAGACAGAAGCAGGAGATTTCTTCGATGTTTCTTCATTAGAAGGTGTAAGACCTGAAAAGATTCAGATTTTAGGCGGTGGTGTAGACAGATTCATTCAGTTCTTAGTTGACCAGAGTAAATAAAAAATAAACATTCTAATAATAAAAAGGGAGTTTATCATTTCAATACATATTTAATATGCAAGGAGGAAAATAATGAAAATTATAATAGCTAATGATTATGAAGATATGAGCAGAAAGGCAGCTAATTATTTATCAGCACAGGTTATTATGAAACCTGACGCAGTACTTGGATTAGCTACAGGTGAAACACCAATTGGTACTTATAAGCAGTTGGTTGAGTGGTACAACAAGGGAGACATTGATTTTTCACAGACAAGTACTATTAATCTTGATGAATATAAGGGCTTAACAGGTGATCATAAGCAGAGTTATAGATATTTCATGGATACTAACCTCTTTGACTTAATCAATATTAAGAAGTCTAATACATACCTTCCAAACGGTATGGCTAAAGACGAAGAAGCTGAATGTGCAAGATATGAAAACATTATTAAGGAGCTTGGAAATATTGATATGCAGCTTTTAGGTATTGGCTTAAACGGACATATCGGTTTCAATGAACCGGGTGAATCTTTTGAAAAAACTACCCACTGTGTACAGCTTACACAGAGCACAATTGATGCTAATCAGAGACTTTTCGGTGAAGGTGATGCAGTTCCTGAAAAGGCATTCACAATGGGGATTAAGTCAATCATGCAGTCTAAACATATTTTATTAATTGCAAATGGTGAGAAGAAAGCACAGATTATAAGAGATGCATTCTTCGGTCCGGTAACTCCAAAGGTTCCGGCTTCAATCTTACAGTTACACAATAACGTAACAGTTATTGTTGATAAGGAAGCAGGAAAGTTAATTAAAGATGTGCTTTAGTTTCTAATATATTAATAGGAACTACAAATAAAGTTGAAAGGGTAACCGACAAGAATCGGTTAAATAAAAAGGAGGTACTTTATGAAGCAGAAGAAGATGCTTGCCCTATTGTTGTCTTTGGCAATGATAGTTACTACAGTACTTGGCAACGGTACATTCGTATCAGCGTCAGCTACTAAGGCAACAACAGGCATTAGTTATTACGTGGATTCCGTAAACGGAAATGACGATAATGACGGTACTAGTGAAACAAAAGCCTGGAAGTCACTTGAAAAAGTTAATGCAACTACTTTCAAGCCGGGTGATAAGCTTAGATTTAAAAGAGGTTGCTCATGGAGCGGTCTTTTAAGTCCAAAGGGTTCAGGTGAAAAAGGAAACCCTATTACAATTGACGCATATGGTGACGTTAAAGACGGCAGACCTGTTATCAATGGTGATAGCTGGTGTGGAGACAAAGGTGATGATTTAGAGAATCGTGTATTTAACACAGCAGTATATTTCTATAATCAGGAATACTGGGAAATCACATCTATTGAAGTAACAAACCATACAAAAACTAAAGATGATCATATTAAGAAATATGGTATCTTGATTATGGGACAGGATGCAGGAACACTTCATGAAATTAATGTAAAGAATACATACGTTCATGACGTAATTTCTATTCCAATCGGTCAGCAGGCAGGTATCGGTCGTGGTGGTATTGTATATGCTATCCGTGGTAACAAGAAAGCTACTAATTGGGAAGACATTACTGTAGAAGGAAACTATGTAAAAAATGTAAACCATTACGGTATTAACTTTATTTCAACATGGGGAAGCTCAACATTCCCTGATGAAAGTGGAATTACTGAAGGTGGCGGTGGAACATATAGAAGTAAAAATCTTGTAATTCGTAGCAATTACTGCGAAAACGTAGGTAACGCAGCTATTTGTCCATCAGATTATGAAAATGCACTTATTGAATATAATGTTGCAAATGGATGTAACAGTGGTCCTAACGGAAACGTTCCTATTTGGTGGGAACATGGTCAGAAAACAATCTGCCAGTACAACGAAGTGTTTGGTTCAGGAGCTTCCGGTGATAAGGAAGATTCACAGGCATTTGACGCTGACGTTTATGCAGACTTAAATTATGTTCAGTACAACTATACACATGACAATCCATCAGGTTCATTCTTTGAATGTGCATTAGGAACATCATATCAGACATACTACAGATATAACATCAGTGTTAATGATGGATATGGTACAAACCGTTATGGCGGTGGTGCTGTATTAACATTATGTCAGGGCGGTAATGGAAGCTTGGATGCATATAACAACTTGATTTATATGGATGCAGACCATGATGGATCTATTACACGTAGCTGGGATGATACAACAGCAGTAACTTCTACTGATAGATTTAAAATTAGAAATAATGTCATTATAACAGAAGCTCAAAAGATAGATGACAACGGAGTAAATAAGGCACAGGCTTGGGATTCACGTTATATGGGTGTTGTAAATAACAATGCTTACGGTGGAGCAAACCTTAACAATAGAAGAGCTGACGATGAAAATGCCAGGGTAGCAGTTAAGAGCGACTATGTTAAGTTAGAAGAAGGAACAAGCGCAACAGTTGAAGACGTTAACGGCGAATTTAAGATTACTTATGGTACTGTTGACGGATACAAACTTAAAGATGGAGCAACAGTTATTGACCAGGGTATTTCAGTTATCGACAATGGCGGACAGGATTTCTACGGAAACGAAGTAAAATCATTTGTTAAGCCAAACATTGGTGCTGATAACAGCTACAACAGTGGTATTAAAGAAGACCTTGGTGAAGGAAAGATTTTATTAGATTTTGATGATTGCAATAACGGAGCATTAACAGGTGTATATTCTAACTGTGACTTCGGTAACCGTGGTTGGAACGTAACAGACGGTAAATTATGGGCTACTTCATATACTAATGAAGAACAGGCTAACAAAATAGCTATTCCTGACAAGTATGCTTTAACAAGTTTTGAAGCATATTGTGCTAAAGGAACAGCTACTGTAAAGGTTGAAGCAGGAGAAGAAAGCGAGACATTTACGGTAACAGGCAAGAAGCAGACATTTACAACTAACTTTAAGAAAAAGGTTCCTGCAACATACATCGTGATTAAGTCAGATAATGGTGTAGATCAGGTTAAGTTTGATAACATTGTTTTATCAAAGAAGAAAAGAATTTCAGATACAGAAACTAATATTTCACTTGATAAGACTGTAACTACATCATCTCAGAGTGATTGGGATCCTGGATGCGTAGGATCAAACATTGTGGATGGTGATGAAACAACAATGTGGATTTCAAATGGTTGGTCAAATCAGGGTGATACAGTTACAGAAGACAGAGCAAACTTTGTTGTAGATTTAGACGGAAGTTATAATATCGAAAAATTAGATGTTACTTTCGGTGGTGATAAAGCTAAATCAGCATGGAAATATAAAGTAGAAGCTTCAACAGACAAGACTAACTGGGATGTTATCTGGGATCAGACAGCAAATGAAGAAGTTGCATCTACACAGAAAGTAACTTTAGATGAATCTATAACAGAAAAGAAATACTCATATGTTAGATTTACATTTGGAGATACTATTGAAGATGCATGGCCTGCAGTAGCAGAGTTTAACGTATACAGACCAAAAGAACTTACTAACTTTGCACTTGATGGAGAAGCAACAGCTTCAACAGTAAGTAGAGATCCTGCAAATGCAATTGACGGAAACGACGGAACACTTTGGGTAGGCGACGGAGATTCAGAAAAAGAAGGTGCTTGGTGGATGGTTGACCTTGGTAAGGCTCAGCAGATTCAGGCATTTGACTTAGTATTTGAACATGAAGTACTTCCTACACTTGAAGATGCTCAGGCGGCAACAACACCGGCTTACGGTCAGGCATGGCAGTATAAGGTAGAAGGTTCAAATGATAAGAGTAGCTGGGATATGTTATGGGATAATACAGCTAACACTGATTTCTCAAAGGAACAGTATGGTAAGATTGCAGCAGAATATGCAAATAACAAATACCAATATGTTCGTGTAACATTAACACAGTTACCACTTCACAAAGAGTCAAGAGTAGCAGTTTGGCCTGCAATTGGTGAAGTAAAAGTTTTAGGTGAAGAAGTAATCAATCCTGAAGAAGAAAACAAGATTGTTCTTACTGAAAAAGGACAGAACATTGATATTGACTTGGCATACAGCCAGCCGGTAACAGTTTCATCATCTAAGGATGGAGAAAATGTTACAGATAGAGATGCAAACACAACATGGACACCTGATGCTGATGATGAAAATCCATCATTAACAATCGGTTTAGACAGAGAATACAATATTGAAAACTTCAGCGTTGATTTTGAAGGCGAAGCTGCACCATACAAAGTATTGGTTAACACATCTGAAGGATGGGTTGAAGCAGGTTCATGTGATTCAAAAGATTCAGGAAAAGTTGTATCAGCATCAAAAGACGAAATTACAGGAATTAAGTTCCAGTTCGAAAAGGGTATGACTGCAAAAGTTTCAGAAGTACACTTTGACGGTGTTGACGCAAAAGTTAAACATCATAAGAGAATCTTAGTAATGGCACCTCACGAAGATGATGAAATGTTAATGGCAGGTGGTGTTATGAACAGAGCTGTTGCAAATGGCGACGAAGTTTACGTTGTATATGCAACAAACGGAGATTACAGTGGTGTAGACCATGGTAAATTAAGAATCAGAGATACAGTAAATGCATTAAATACAATCGGTGTACCAACAGATCACTTGTACTTCTTAGGCTATGCAGATAACGGTGGTATGGGTGTTGGACAGTACACAACAGCATTTACAGACAGTTTTGTATATAATATTTTCATTGCAGATGATAATAAAGTTATATCTTCAAGAAATGGTGTAACAAAAACATATGGTGATGAAAGTGTAAGAAATGATTATCATTATCTTATGACAGGAGAACATGCTTCATACACACGTGCTAACTTCTTAGCAGACCTTGAAAGTGTAATGAAGAGTGTTAATCCAACAGATGTTTATATGACATCAAGATACGATATGCATTATGACCATGCATACTTTGGATTATTCGGTAATGAAGCTATTAAGAATATCCAGAAGGAAAACGATAAATTCCAGCCAACAGTTCACGAAGCTATTATCCATAGCCATATGACTGATGAAGTATATCCTAAAGATCAGGGTAACTACGGTTGGGGCAAAGAACTTAACACATATTTAGGAGCTTGGCAGCACCTTGATGGTCTTGAAGAAAAGACAATGCTTAACTGGAGCGAAAGAGAAAACGTATTAACTCCATACAGCATGCGTCAGGGACCATTTAAGTATAACTTAAAGGATCAGGCACTTCGTAAGTATTCAACAGAATACTACAATTGGATTGCTTCATTCTCAAAGGTTAATGAAGTATTCTACAAGCATGAAACAAACAGTATTGGTTCACTTGCTACAGTAACAGCATCAAGTGAAAACAGCAGTGACAGCAGATGGGATGACCAGAGTGCAGTTAAGGCAGTTGACGGTATTGCAGATGGTTATGCAACAGGACTTGCTAACAAGCATACAAGATTCCCATGGGCTGAATGGGTAACAAAGAATGAAGGAAAAGGTGCTTGGTTAAATCTTGCATACGATGAAGCACAGAAAGTTACAACAATTAAACTTTATGACAGACCTAATACAGATGACCACATCACAAAATCTCACTTAGAATTTGAGGATGGAACAACACTTGAAGTTGGAGAACTTCCAAATGATGGTGCAGTTAAGGAAATCAGTCTTGGCGAAGGCAAAGAAGTTAAGAACATTAAGTTCGTAGTTGACGAAGTTTCAGAATCAACAACAGCAGTTGGTCTTGCTGAAATCGAAGTAATCAAGGCAGAAGTTAAGAAGCCTGAAGAAACAACTACAACACCAGGTTCAGAAGAAACAACAACACCTGGCACAGGTGAAGAAACAACTACACCATCAACAGGCGAAGAAACAACAACACCAGCTACAGGTGAAACAACAACAAAACCAGCCGCAGGCGAAACAACTACAGCACCAACTACAACAACAGCTAAGGCTAATGAAGGAACAACTACAGTAGCAGCTAACAAAGATACACCAAGTGGTGCTACAGGATTAAAGGTTCCAACAGTAGTTTCAAGCAAGAAGTTAAGCGCTAAGGCTACATACAAGTTACGTCTTAAGAATACTAAGGGTGCTAAGGTTTATACTTACACAAGCAACAAGAAAGTTGCAACAATTAGTAATAAGGGTGTAATTAAGACAAAGAAGAAAGGTAAAGCTAAATTAACAATCTGCATCCAGAAGGGCAGTGTTGTAAGCCAGTACTACTTCAATGTCAAAGTTAAGGGCAAAGCTAAGACAAGCTTCAAAGTAAGCAAGATTAGCAAAGCAGGAAAGAACCTTGCAGTTGCAGACGAAACAGTTCTTAAGAAAGGCAAATCTAAGAAGATTAAATTAGCAAACCTTGCAAGTGGTGCTACAGTTAAGTATGCAACATCTAACAAGAAGGTAGCTAAGGTTTCTAAGAAGGGTAAAGTTAAAGCTGTTAAGAAAGGCAAAGCTACAATTAAGATTACAGTTACAAGTGGTGGTAAGACATACACATTATATCATGTAGTCAAAGTAAAATAGCCTGATAATATTGAAAAGCATTGCTTTCTCATATTCTCATAGTCCCGGAAGATTGGGTAACCAATCTTACCGGGACTTTTTACGCGTAACTTTAAGCGGTGCATGACTGAAATAAAATTGCGTTATGAGCTTGCTCAATAAAAGCATTTTTAATTCAGGAATATATCGCGCTAGCGCGATATGAGTATGGAACGAAGCGGAATACGAATACTGCTTATGATGTAACTATTTATCTAATACTATTCAAAAAAGTTAATAAAAAGCTGGTTAGAAAGTTAGATTTAAAGTTTAATACTTTCCAGTTGGCTTTTTATATAAGGTAAACATCACATAAACTGACTCCGAAACACATAAATAAAATGTTGACAGAAGCGCATTTATTATTTAAAATATATTTAGATATTAAATAAACAAGGGAGGATAAGATAATGGGAAAACAATATGAAGAATTAGGAATAACAGATGCATTTATGTTTGCCAAAGTAATGTCTAATAAAGAGATATGCAAGCCGGTGTTAGAGCAGATATTAAACATTAAGATAAGGGACATTGAATATCTTGATTATGAAGAAACCATTCAGATTGCACCGGGTTCAAAGTCAATAAGACTGGACATCTATGTTGAAGATGACAAAAATACTGTTTTTAATCTTGAAATGCAAACGACAAATTATGAGGAGCTACCGAAGAGGTCACGATATTATCAGGACATAATTGACGTGAATGATAAGATTAAATGCGAATAGTACTAGAAATAGTACTGTTCGCATTTATTTTTTTGCAATTAAAGAGAAAAAAGTGTACAAATTTTGAAATAAAAAACGGAAGGAAGAGAATGAGAACAATAAAATATTTTGACAAGGAAATTTCCATTGATGAATTTATCAAACAGCAGATTATAAGAAATGATGGAACTAGAAGCTTGGTGTACAAACATAAATTAGTAGAAGAATGTGAGAAGAGAAATATTAAGACAGCTGTTACATCCACAAAGGAGCAACTCACAGAACTGCTTGTAGATTCAGGAATGTCATATAAAGAACTTGCTGACAGGTATGGAATTGGTGTTACAAGCAAAAATTATCAAGAGTCATTTGGAATTACACACAAGCAAGTGAAAAAACTTGAGAAAAAAGGAATATTAAAGGTAGTAGGAAATTATGAATTTAGAGCTTACGGAAGGGTGCTTAAAGCACCATTATATGATGCTTACCAGTTTGCAATGATAGCTGATGAAACAGTTAAAGAAATATGAAAGGATGGGATAGTTAATATGGCACATCATGATAAAGTAAAAAAGACACTGGAGAATAGAAGAAAATTACGAGAGGTAATACATATGAAAAACAAAATTAATAAAGCAATGAAAGTTTTAAAAGTTGTATTGAATATTTTCATGTGGACGTGTGGAATGGTATTCATATTATTTCTTTTTTATGATACTGATTCCGAAGAGACCGCAATGCTGATACATAGCACATTTGGATATTTCATTACATTTTTGATTATTTACGCTTTGTACAGAATGGCGAAAAAATTAATTTTTCACATAGATACTATGAATAAAGAAAGTAACAGTAAGGAAGTTTGAAAGGGGAATAAAGAATGAGCGAAGAACAGTTCAGGGAACTAAAAAGAAAATGTGTGCCGGTAATGGTAGTTACTTTAACGATGGCAAGTGCAACATTAATAATATTCATTATCATATTAAGAATGATGTTGTTAAGGTGCTGATTATATAAATAAATTTAAAGGAGGCGGCATGTATGCCAAGAGCAAGAATATCATACGAACAGAGAGTCATCATAGAAGACATGAGAAAAAACGGGTATAAGGCGAGGGACATATGTGAAGCTTTAGGAATAAGTTCTTATGATTATCAAAGAGAGCTTATGCTTGGTTTTACTGAAGAAAAAAAATACAGTGCAATGAAGGCACAGATGAAGTTGAAGTAGGAGGAAGAATGAATGGATGCACCAATATATGTATTTGAAGACGCAGTTAACTTTATTGCGGAAAGATGCAACACAGATAGGGAAACAATAGAGAAAATATTAATGTTGGAAGATGATTATATGAGAAGTGTTGGAATAATCATAGAAGAAATGGAGTGATTTAAATGAAAAATTCAGAAACAGAAAAAAAAAGAGAAAAAGAACAATAAGACACTCAAAAAAATGTACAATCTGCTCGATGTAATAGAAATGTATTGGTAATGGAGAATGCGATGGAAAATATTAAGATGACAAAGGAAGAACTTGTTGATGCAATGCTTGATAATCGAATTACATTTGAATTTGATTACAGTGTGATCAAAAAGAAGAAAAGAAAGAAAAAAGCAAGTAGGGACAGAACATTAGAATTTTTGGAAAAATTGAAAAAAGTTAGCACTATAAAAAACTAATAAAAAAATGCACATTGAAAACAGAATACGTATGAATTGTTTAATTACTGAAATCTTTACCTATTATTTGACTACAAAATATATTATAATTGGATAACAGAAATTATTAAAATTCAAATTGAAACAATAATGAACTTAGACGGGGAACTGAAGGGGCGATATATCGGCTGCCGGAATACATATGAAGGGAGCTGATGCCAATGGTTACATATGGAGATTTATTCAACTTTGTAATTATGCTTTGCACTGTTATTACACTTGTATTAGCTATCATTAATGCAAAAAAATAACGCCCCTGTCTGGCAATGATGTGGGACGTTACTTTTTGTAACCAAACAATCAACCGGCGGCTAGGTTTTCACCCAGCTTTCAGTTCTCTGTTTAAGTTCATTATAACACAATGATTTGAATTTTCAACCGATTATGAAGAGGAGGGATTACATGAAAAGGTTAAAACACGTAATGGCAGGAATTGCTTTTACATTTGCAGTAGGATTGATGCTAAGCTGTCAGGTAAAGGCAGAAACAACTATAGACTTAAATGGAAACAAGGTTGAGGTTTCAGTTTGGACCAAACAGACTTCGATGAAAGACGGAAGCTACAAGATCATATCATCAGAAGCAGGAACAATTGCTTACTTTGATAAGGATGGAAATTTGCTAAAGGTAGAAAATAAGTCTACCGGGAAAATCATCCTGAACAACATAAAAGAACCGGAAACAACCACAAAACAGGTTGAAACTAAGGTTGCAGATAAGATCACGATGCCAAAAGTAAAGAAGCTTAAGAAAAAAACAAAGTATTCTTATTATAAGGGTGTTAAGTCAATCAAGAAGAATGGTAAGCCAAATTGGGGCAAGATTAAATATAAATATGGGATTAAGCTTACATGGAGCAAGGTAAAGAATGCAGATGGCTATGAAGTATACAGATATGAAAATGCCAAAGGTTGTTGGACAAAAATTAAGACAGTCAAAAAAACAACGTACACTCTTACAAACATGCTTGAAGGTGAAAAGGTTAAGATTAGGGTAAGAGCATACAAGAAAACAAAAAGTGGTAATGAATACGGAAAGTATTCAGATACATTAAGTTTTAAGACTAAGAAGATGTACACAAAGAAATACAAAAATGGAAGGACTAAAGGATTTTATAGTAAGTGGGCTTCAGAAGATGCTTTTGTACTGCAGAATAAACTGAGAACAAAGGCAGGTGTAAATCAATTAAAATGGAGTGACAGAATCTATGAAATAGCATCTCTTAGAGCATACATGATGGCAACAAAAGATGGCTTGACACATGCAGGAGAATGGAGAGATGAAAAAAGTATTTTAAAAAAATGGGGATATACAGATAAAGAATTAAGCAATGCTCCGGATGTAACATGTGAAATTGCGGCGGATGCATTTAAAACCCCAAAGAAGGTAGTAAATGGTTGGAAGCATAGTGAAAATCATTACGCGAGCAACATAAATAAGGAATATAAAGTCGCAGCTACAGCAGTATATTATGTTTATGATCATAAGAATGGATATACAACAAAATGGTGCTCTAATTTTACACCAGATATAAATTATGACAAAACAATAAATGAAAAACAAAGATAAAAATGGTAAAGCAGTTCATACGTAAATGTATGGGCTGTTTTTTATTGCAGCTAAGAAAACAGGATGTTAAATATCCTTGGATATATGACATAGATAAAAAACACAGGAGGTAACGAAAGTGAAAAGTAAGAAACTCGTAAACAGATTGTTATCTGTCCTTATGGCAGTAATTATGACAATCGGATTAATACCGATGGGGTCAGTTACCGTTAAGGCAGAAACAAAAAATGCAACGTTGTCAAACCTGGGGGAACTGGGAACAGTTAAGATCGGCAATAAGTCCGAAAGTGGTACATGGTATCAGACGGAAGTTGCAGGAACCCCGGTGTTTTGCATGGATCTTGGAAAGGCATGCCATGCAGGGGATGTGTATGTAAGCAGTGATGACACATATTCAAGTAACAGTTCCAATGCAAAAAAAGCCAATGAGGCAAAGATTGGTTACTGGTACTCAGTCACAAAAAGTGAAGCAACTAAGGCGTGGGTTTATGCACAGGCACTCATGTGGTCCTGCGAGGAAGGTCACACTTCCGAAAAGGACTTAAAGGATGTAATAAGTCAGGTGCGAAAGAACACAGGTTATTACAACAACAAGAGTGCAGCCGATTTATATGACGAAATATTTGGCATATCAACAACTGTTACATGTAACGTCAAGATATGGAAGTATGGCGGAAGCGGTGAATACAGACAGGTGTTACTAGAGATTACAAGTACTCCACCATTAGACTTTCCTTATGAAAAAATCAATGACACACTTGTATACCGTCAGAGAATAACAATAGACAAGACGGATGAGGATGGTAACCCTGTTGCACGTGTTCCGTTTGAAGTGACAGCACAGAACTATAAGGAACTTTATGATTACAAGGTTAACGGCTGGGGTAATGCTGAAACCGGTGATGCCGATGGAGACAGTGTTTTCAGCTCAGTGGCTGAGACTGATTCAAAAGGAAGAATCACATACAAGTTTAATTATCAGATTCAGAGTAAGAATTATGGATATGTAAAGGCTTCTGACTTAAAAAACATGACTGCAGATGACAAGAAGGCTGTTAAGGAAAAAATGGATGACAAGAACATTACTTATGCATCTAACCTTACACAGACCGGAGCGAAAGAACTCATGCAGGCTGACCTTGATGCACAGATGAAGAAAATCAGCAATCAATATGCAGTCAAGGAAGTTGGTGCCGGAAGTGATGACATGCTTGTCAATTCCGAGTATGCAAATGGAAAGATAATCACAATCGAATCTGCAGGAAGCTGGACTAAGGTTAACGGTTCATGGCCAGAAACAGCAGATAAAACTTATGCAGATTATGGTAAGGCAACAAAACTTGGAATTGTAAATAAGTACAAGAAGGCAACTATTGTTGTAAATAAAAAAGTTGAAAACACATCAGACAACACAGCTCACGGTGACACATCTGTTGATGGAGCAGTTTACAGAATGTACACTGATGCAGCCTGCACAAATCCGGTTACAACAGTTTATGATGCAAACGGAAATGCAAAGGCAGCATCTGATTACACAATCAAGAATGGAACACTTGAAACTGATTACATAAGAACAAAAGATACGGTTTACCTGAAGGAAATTCAGGCGCCTGTTGGATTTTTCCTTGATCCGACAGTTCATGTAATCAAGGTTGACGGTTCTAAGTTTAGTGTTGAATACAAGGCAAAGGCAGTTATTGAGGATTCTTACGAAAGTGAGAAAAAGGGATTCTTTGAAGTGTACAAGATGTCATCTGACGGTTCTACAGGACCTGCAGATTTTGAAGAGGGAGCAGAGTTCCAAATTTATCTTAGATCAAATGGAAGCTATGACAAGTGCAAGGATGACGAGCATTCAACACTTACAATTGATAAAAAGGGAAGTGCAAAGACTGCATCAGCTTTGGCTTATGGTACGTACGTGCTTCATCAGACAAAGACAGGTGCAAAGGACACTGAAAAGATTGATGACCAAATCATTGAAATTGGTAAGGACATCACAAGTGAGGGACTTAATTACAAAACATATACATATCTCTATAACAACAAACCATTTGAGGCATACTTAAAGGTTGTTAAAAAGGATGGAGACACAGACAAGACAGTACTTAAGGCAAACACAAAGTATCAGATTTACAAGGTTAACAAGGATGGAAGCGAGACAAAGGTTGTACAACAGTATTCAAATGGAAACAAGCTTGTAGACATTGACACATTCGTTACAGATGAATCCGGAGAAATAATGACAGTTAAGGCATTGAAATCCGGAACATACAGAATATACGAAACTGACAGTGCATCAGGACTTGTCATTAAGGATAAGTACATTGATGTGACAATAGGAAGCCAAAATCCCGATTACACATCATGGACTGACACGGAAGGCAACAGTCACGCACTTGTGACAGTACATTATGTAAATAAGGAAGCAAAGGGAAAACTAACACTTACTAAAACAGGTGAAGTATTAAAGAGCTTTAACAAGGATGTTTCAAATCCTGAAAAAAATAAATTCAATTATAAGGATGAATACCTGAAAGGTCAGACATTTAACATTTATGCTGCAGATACAATAGTAACTCAGGATAATCAGGGAACAAACTGGTTTGACAAGGGAGAACTTGTTGCAACGGTTACTACAGGCAAGGGAGCAGACTTTACAAAGCAGTGCAGTGACATTACTACAGCAACGGTTGATGATGAAACCGGAGCGGTTACTGTATATCTTCCACTTGGAAAATACACAGTAAAGGAAGAGACGACACTTTATGGTTTTGTAATACCGGAGAAAAATTCATGGGACATTGAATTTAAGTGGAATGATGCAAAGACAGATGTTGTTAGCAATTCAACAAAAGACACAGACAAGGACGGCAATCTTAACATTAAGAATGAAAGAGCAAAGGCTGATGTTGAACTTAACAAGAAGGACATGACAGCAGACCTTGGAGTGGCAGACACAGTATTTAATTTTTACACAAAGAATGACATTTATAATGCTGACGGTGAATTACTTCTTAAGGCTGATGAACTCGTAACAACAGTAAAAACAGACAAGAATGGTAAAGCTGCCATCAATACGGATCTTCCAATTATGAGTGAGGGATACAACAAGGCAGAAGACAAGACAGGTCTTAATAGCGGTGATTATTACTTTGTAGAAGACAAAATTTCAAACAGTTACTACATTGACAAGACACCTGTAGACATTCACTTGGAATACAAGGATGCAAAAACCGTAAAAATCAAGGCAGAGGCAAAGAAACTTAATAAGGCTACAGAAGTCAACCTGTCAAAGGTAAAACTTACAGACAATACAGAACTTGCAGGAGCATCACTTAAGATTACGGATGAAGCAGGCAATGAAATAATTTCATGGATTAGTGGAAATGCTGATTCAATAAAGATTACTGACAAGGCATATGAACTTGGTTATAGAAACTTAAGAGCTGAAATGCTCAATGGAAATCTTGTTGTTAACGGATTGCTTCAGAACAAGACTTATCAGATGACTGAAACAAGACCGGCAGACGGTTTTGTTTCAGCAGAAAGCATTAAGTTTAAGCTTACGGAGGGAAATGTTAACGGAGAAGCCACAACTGTAGTGACAGTGATTGGAAATGACGGAAATGAAAGCGTTCAGCCTGAAAACAAGGTAATCATGAAGGATGACACAACAAAGGTAAGCTTTTCAAAAACTGCAATTACAGGAAGCAGGGAGCTTCCGGGATGTGACTTAAAGATTATCGATGAAAACGGTAATGTCATTGAAAAATGGACATCAACAAAGAAACCGCATGTAATTGATGGAAAGCTTGTTGCAGGAAAGACTTACAAGTTTATTGAAACAAGACCAAAAGATGGTTATGCAACTGCAGAAACAGTTAAGTTTACCGTAAGTGACACAGGAGAGATTCAGAAAGTCAGAATGAAGGATGACACGATTAAGGTTGAAGTTCTTAAGACTGATAAGAAGGATAAGGACAAGGTTCTTAAGGATGCCGAGTTTACATTCAAGCTTAATGGAAAGGTAGTTGCAAAGGCGACAACTAACAGCAAGGGAATTGCAAAAATATACGGAAAACTTGCTGCAGGAAAGACTTACAGGGTTGAAGAATCAAAAGCTCCTGAAGGATATAAGAAGGTACCCGCATTTGATTATAAGGTTAAGGATACCGGAGACATTCAGACAATAAAGGTATCCGATGAAAGAAGCGGTGATGCAACTCCTAACACGCCTAACTGGAATGGTTCAGGTGCAGTTTCACCAAAAACCGGTGACATGAGCAATCCGCTTTTATGGATAATGTTGTTTGTTCTTTCCTCAATTACATTAGCAGTTACGGCACATGGAATGAGAAAGAAAGATGAAGAATAAATTATTTACTTTGTTTTTCACATTTTTACTTTTATTAATGTTATCGCAGGTTTACGTTTTTGCGGAAACCGAGACGATGACAAAAGTAGAAACATACAAAAGCAGTGATGAAAAGGAAACAAGACAGAGTGAAACACAGATTAATGACAATGGAGCAAATTATAAGCTCGTAAATGAAACTTATGAAATCATTAATCAGGAAGATAACTTTAAGGATGAAGTTAAAACCTTGACGGTTAACAAGGAAACAAAAAACAAAAAATATACACCAAAAAAGAATATTACAAGAAACGGCATTAAATATGAGCTTAAGTCAGTTGAGGATAATGTGAGAGCAGTCAGAAAACAAAAAGGAAGAAAGGTGACAGGGTATCTTTCATTTGACTCAAAGGAAGCTGCAATGAGCGCTCCCAATGAAAAGGTGTTCAGTGCAGGCGGAGCAACGGCTAACTGTAAAAAGAAAAACATGGTGAAGGAAAAGGCTGCAGGCTGGCAGAGCAGTTACATTGACTTTACCTTTACATCATCTGACAAGGACTATTATGAATGGAATGGTCATGAAATTGACGGAGATTCAGATAATCCACTTAAGGGATATGATGATGAAATTCTTAAAAGCATTAACGTTGACAAAATCGATTATAAGATAGGCAAAACTTACTGGAAAGGTTCAGCTCATAAAAAGAACGGAATCTATACAAGAAAACTTCGTGTGGAAGTAAAGAAAAAAATACCTCATTACAGAGTGAATTATGAAGGATGGTCAAAGGATGAAACAGATGATGTCATAACATATAAGCTTACATATGAGGGAACGGTACAGGTTAAGACAGATACAACCTATCATATAAAAAAAACATCTTTTTATGAAAGGATAGTGGAACCTAAAAAGACAGTTAAGGAAGTCTTAATGAGCATAGGACTGCTCATGCTTGAAATAGTCTTTGTGGGTGTATTGTTCATTGTCTTTTTAAAGAAAGGCAATGAAAATAAAGAAAAAATTAAAATTAAAAAAAAGTAACAGCGTAAATGTAAGATATTTATGCATAACTATTGATAACATTTTCTATATGTCAATTAATATATATCACGAAAACTCTTATTAAATGGCATTAATTTAATCAAAAAAAAGAAAGGAATTTATAGATGGATAAATTTGCAAATAACATTAAAAACTTACTTGAATCATGTACACCATATGCATGGATTTTACCAATGATAGGGCTGGCAGTGGTTGGTATTGCATTGGCAATTCCATCAGACAAGACAAAGGAGTTTGCCAAGTCTCACTGGGCAACAGTCATACTTGGTACAATAATTGTGTGTGGATGCGTATACGTAGGAGATTGGTTTTTTAAAAAAATCTCCTTCTAACAAAAAATGAAAATACATGTTCTTCTGTCATAACTTAAAAATGGCAGAAGAACTAAAAAAGATGGGAGACAACATGAAAAAGAAGAAAACTCCAAAAAGGGTAATGCAGCTGGAAAGATATTTAAGTGATACAAGAATAATAATGGCAATAATTGTTGGAATTGACATATTCTTTTTCATGATTTTGAATTACGTGGTTAATTCATTAATTGCCATTCCTGACATGATTAAGGATTTGGATAATCCGGGAAAATACATAGGTCTTTTTAATGTGTTACCAAACATTACAAATTTTAGGGAATACGGTGGAATATATTTTCCACTGATAATCATTCTAATTGTTTTTTTAATATTTTTGGATATTTATACAGCGTACAAAATGAAAGTGGCGTGGTCAGAAGAATATTTTAACATTGGTCAAAAAGGTAGTGAACGCTGGACAACAGATGAAGAAATTAAGGCACAATTCTTGGAAATACCGGAAAAGAACGAAAGCTTTCCGGGATATGGTGGAACGATAGTTTCAAGAATTAAGGATAAGTTATACATAGATACATCACCTGTTAACAATCTTGTCATTGGTATTACACGTTCAGGTAAGGGGGAAATGTATGTATTCCCTTCAATAGATGTATATTCAAGAGCAGAAAAAAAGGCATCAATGGTCATAAATGACATGAAGCTTGAATTATATAAAAGTTCCAAAAAAACTTTGGAAAAAAGAGGATATAAGGTATATCTTTTAAACTTTGACGATCCGATGCATTCTATGGGATTTAATCCGTTGACAGTCATAGTTACGTTGGCGGTCAAGGGAGATTATGAAAATGCAGAGCTTCTTGCCCAGGCATTTGCCTTCTCCATATTTAATCCTGACGAACCAACCAACACGGACAGATTTTGGAATGATGCATCGTCATCACTTCTGTCTGCGTTAATTCTTGCCCACTTGGAAGACTGCTTAAGAATGGATGAAATTGAAAATGATAAAAGATACAGAACGTGGAAGAAAAAAAGAGATGCATATGACACATTAAATGATGATGTAAAGAAAAAAGCCATTGAATTATATGAAAAGGAAAAAATAAAAAAAGAGGACATCATATTAAACCCGGCATTGATGTATTTGCCGGAAAATGCAGTATATGAAAAGAAACATGACAATGTAAAAAAAATAAACATGTATTCAATTATTAACACATTTACGGAGCTTGCAAGAGTGCATAATCCCGATAATCCGGACATAACGGCACTCGACATATATTTTTCAAAAAGACCACAGCTTGACAGGGCAAAGCTTAAGTATGCGGCAATTGAAATAGCAGGCGACAAACCGAAGAGTTCAGTTTTTGGAGTGATGCTTTCAAGATTAACAACATTTACATATGAAAGCATGGCAAAGATGACTGCAGAAAGCAGTTTTGATTTGGAAGAGATAGGATTTGGAGAAAAACCGGTGGCAGTATTTCTTGGACTTCCGGATTATGATACATCAAAACATTTTCTTGCCACGGTGTTCATAAGACAGGTATCGCTTGTTTTATCAAAGCGGGCCAACAGAGACAGGAGCGGTAAATGCAAAAGACTTGTTAAGTTCATCGTTGATGAGGCCGGAAACATGCCGGCAATAGAAGGACTTGAGACATACATAACAATGAACCTTGGCCGTAACATCAGTTATGACTTCTACATACAGTCTTACTCACAGTTTGAAAAGAAATATGGAGAAGGTTGGAAGACAATCAAGGGAAACTGTGGTAATCAGATATACATATTAACTAGTGATGGTGACACAGCACAGACGTTTTCGGAAGACCTTGGAAACGAAACGATTGTTGACCTGCAGAGAACAGGAGAGAAGCTATCAACACACAAGCATTTCATGGAAAACACACAGGAAAAGCCGTTACTTAATAAGAATCAGTTAATGCGACTTAATGAAGGTGAATGTGTTGTAAAACGTGTAATGAAGAGAAAGGACCTAAACGGCAACAGGGTTGAGCCAACACCGATATTTAATTCAGAGGAATCAGGAAAGAGATTTTTGTACAGATATGAATATCTTACAGATACATTTCCTAATCCAAATGAGATAGATTTATATGAAATTAACACGGCTGACAGAAGCCACATAAACCTAAGAGAAAGAGTTTGGGATTACAACATATCAATGACGTGGCTATCAAATGATGTCATGGATTATGGCAGGGATAGTCTTAAGGTAAGGGATTTATCAAATGGTAATGACGTTATGAGTGCATTGGAAAGAATAATGGAAGTCACGGACTTAAGAAACATTAATGAAGAAATGGAATTATCAGAGCTTACGGATCTGATATATAAAAGGATAGATAAAAAAGATGAAAGGGATGCAATATTATCTTTAGTCAAGATAGGAAGTGAGACAGGGAATGAATAAAGTGCTTAAGGGAAAAAAACTGAAAATCACGCTGATGGTATTAGGAACTTTGACATGTATGTTTTTTCTTTTTAAGGGGACAATCCTTGCGGAAACAGATGATGAAACGCTGATAAAAATATACACGGATTACAGTGATCTGTTTAAACAAAATGACCTTGTATCAAATGCATTCAGGTCATTTGGATGCGGTGTGCTGTCAGTTATAGTTACAATCGCAGATGCATCATCAGGACTTTTTGAAAAATCATTTGGAATGATTGATTTTACAAAGTATAAGGCAGTACAGGATTTCATAGAGGAGTGGAGAGTAGTATGGAGTGCGCTGTTGTGTGTGGCCATTGGATGGCTTGGAGTGACACTTGTTTTCAGTTCAGACAAGAATCCAAAGATAGCCACAAACATATGCGTTGGAATACTTGTTGTAACATCAATGACGTGGATGGTAGGAAAAATGAACACGCTACTTTCAACAGATGTAAGAAGTGAAATTCTTGGAACAACAAGCACAAATACGGTATACAAGACACTTGGAAACAACGTGCATGACTTAAGATACATTGATTCTGTTGTGGGGCTTGAAAACATGGGGAGCAAGAATGTAAATGGAGTTAAGTATGCAGATGCTGGAACACCGATGAATAAGAAAATATGGAAGGCAGTAAAAATTAATGAAGTTGTAAAGCCTGACGATGTAAAGTCGGAGAGTAAGAGCATTGTTGAGAATTATAAGACCGACATACCTACTGCAGACGGTAAGGTTAAGTCCACCATATCTGAATGTTATGACGGTGTGGCTTGGACGGATATGCTTAACACTTATTACTACAGATACGAAATAAACTGGATGGAGGCATTCCTTGAACTGATAAGCATTGCATTAATATACATATTCTTTTCATACAAGGTAGTAAGAACGTTCATAGAGATAGTGTTTTCTGAAGTACTTGCAATGCTTTATTCTCCAAATCTGAATAATGGTCAGAAGGCATTAAAGATTCTTGATGGTATTAAGGACAGTTACATTATTGTAATGCTGTCTCTCGTGTCGATAAGAATGTACATGATTGCAACGGAATATATTTCAGGAAAAAGTTGGAACGGCTTCATAAAGGCACTGTTTTTACTGTTCATAGCATTTTCTGTAATTGACGGGCCAAACATTGTACAACGAATTACCGGCATGGATGCAGGAATGTCTGACGGAATGCAGAAGGTAATGAGTACATATTATGCAGGCGGAATGATGGCAGGAACTGCAAGAGGTGCCGCTCACGTTGCAGGTGGACTTGGAAGAACTGCAGGAAAGTTTGGAAAGACAGTTGGTAATGCAATGAAAGGCAATAATGCAGGAAAGGATGCACTAAACGGAATGGGTGGCGCAACTAAAGCCGGAGCATCTGAAGCATTTAATAGTAATGAAAACAACAGTGACAATGAAGATAATAATGAAAACAGGCAAAATGAGGAATCAAGGTTTAACAGTGACGAAAGCAATAATCTTAATCAGAATGAAAATGGCATAACTAATGAAACACAGGGTTCTTCAGCTGAAAACGGTAAAAATTCAATTGATGCAAATGCCAATGCTGCAGGTGACAGAAAATCAATGGACGATTCAGGAATTAATTCAATAAATCCTGATAATGCAAGGGCTGATGCATTAAACGGAATGGATCCCCTTGGAAAATCCTCCGTCAATGACAAAACAAGCAGAATGGATAGAGAGCTTGACAGTGAAAGTTCGATGTCTGCATTTAACGGAAGTGGGGAAAGAGGTATCTTGTCTGAAAAATCTGATTTCTCTTCAAAATTTGAAAGCCCTGGAGCAGGTAACACAGATGCATCAGGATTAAACTCAGGGAATAAAGACGTTGGAAGAAATTTTGAAGTAGGAAATAACATTTCAGGAATGAGAACATCAGGAGAAAGCACAAAGAGTTCAAAGGGAATGAACAAGCCTACGGGAAAAAATTATGGCGAGATTAAGCATTCAACAAGTAAAAATAGCGGAGCTTCTGAAAAATTAAAAAAAGATGTCTTAAAGAAAAAATAAGGAGATGGTAATATGAATGATTTTAAGTTTATTGCTATGGATGAAACTAAAAGCGAAACAAAAGTTACCGGAAACATTTATCTATATGATTTGTTTTTCATGCTTATCTATTTTACGGTAACAGCAATGCTTGGAACAGTTGTGTCATCAACATTAAGAATAGCTTACTATGCGTTTAATGTGATATGTGCTTTCTGGCTTACTATGAAAAGCCACAGTAACAGGCAGAGACGAAATTATCAAAGCATTGTGATGTTTTTAAGACGTGATTATAAGGTGTACAAGGACATTGTTGTAATTGAGGACAACGGAAGGGATGGCAATGAAGAATAAGAACAAAAAAGAAAAAATTCACATTATAGATACCGTTAAGGATGTGATAGATGTTTACTTTTACGATGATAAATTAAAATGTTTCATTATGAAGGACAAGTCATACATGGACATAATTCAGATTAACACCAAGGACTTGGTAAGTGCATCAGAAGATGACATTGAATATGACATCATGAGATACATAAAGCTTTATAAAATGTATGCGGATGACATGAAAATCGTAGCCATGAATTTTCCGTGCAGAACAGGAAAACAGCAGGAATATTTCAGACATAAGCTGCAGAATACATCAAATGAAATATATAAGAGATTTTTACAGAGAAATCTTGATGAACTTGTTTGGATTGAAAAAAATGACATGGTCAGGGAATATTACTACATGATTTTTGGAAAGAAGGATACAGACATTAAGAAAAACAGGGATTTATTGTTTAATGTTTTGGGAAAGGGAAGAAGCGAACTTTTAAGTGAAATGGATAAAAACAAAAAAATTCAGATTCTTGAGAGAATGAATAACAAGTGCTTTTTACTTAATTAATTAGGAGATAATACAATGATAGCAGCTAAAAAGGAAAGAAAAACAAAAAAGCCTGAAAGAGACATGAATCTGTTAAATGAGATTAAGCCGGCAGGAGGAGTAACATTTAAGGATGTTAAGTACATTACGACAGGTTCCGGTTATGAAGGATGCATTCATATTTACAAGTTTCCTGAAAGCATTGACACGTACTGGATGGCCAAGGTCTGCAACATTAATGGAACAGTGGCATTGGTTGACATATCCACGGATAACATGTCAGAAGTTAAGAAAAATCTTAACAAGTCAATGAAAGAGCAGGCAGGAAGAAGAAGCGGAGCAAAGGATTTTGCAGAGTTGTATGATGCAGATAAACGACTTGAAGAAATGAAGAGAATGTATGACGAGATAAATGCCTATAATGAGGTAATTAAGCTTGTACACATAAGAATTTTTCTTGCTGACAGAAGTTTCGATTCTCTTGAAAAGAAGATAAAAAACATAATGGATAAGCTTGAAACGGATTCAGGATTTTTAACAACAATTTACTTAAATGAGAGCAAGGCAGAATATAAGTCAATGACAAGGTCATACAAGAAACAGAATGAGGAAATGTTTTTCCCAAAGGGACAGTCGCTTACCGCAACCGGAGTTGCGCACGGAGATCCGTTTCATTTTTCAAGTCTTGATGATGAGACAGGAGAATTTCTCGGAACAACGCCTTGCGGAGGAAATGTGCTTTTTGACCTGTTCACGAAAACATCAACAAGACTTTATTATAATTTCCTTGCCATTGGTGACACGGGATCAGGAAAATCAACCTTGTTAAAAAAACAGTTTAAGAGTAATGCAATTAAGGGAAATTATGTAAGAACTTTTGACATATCCGGAGAATTTACCATATTAACGAAAACTCTTGGAGGAAAAGTCATTAAGCTTGACGGCACAGAAGGTATTTTAAATCCGCTTGAAATATTGAAAGCCGGTGATGATGAAAACATATCATTCACTCGTCATATATCAAAAGTAAGTACATTTTACAAGTTCCTTGTTGGAGGAAGTGTAAGTGCAGAGGAAATAGCAGAATTTGAGGATGTTTTAAAACAACTGTATGCAAAGTTTGGTTTGTGGTCCGATGAAAGAAGAGATATTCAGTGTACCGGACTTCCGGCAACAAGCTATCCAACATTTACTGATTATCTTAATTTCCTCACGGAGAGCATGAAGGAAATGCAGGAAGGTAAGTATTCTCACATAGAGGAACAGGTAATTGTTAATACGCTTTTGTTAAGAGACAAGATTAGAAAAGTAATAAAAAACATAGTTGACACGTATGGAAGTCTTTTTGATGGACATACATCAATTGACAACATTCTTGATGAACAGATAGTTACTTTTGACATTTCAACACTCAAGGAGCTTAAGGATGAGGTATTTGACGCAATGATCATCAACATGATTTCACTATGTTGGGACAACTGCGTAACAAATGGCAAGCTGATGATGAACATGCTAAGAGAAGGAAAGATTAAGTTATGGGATGTAACAAGATTCCTGATATTAATAGATGAAAGTCACAGATGGCTTAATGCAAAGAAAACACATGCACTTGATCTTGTTTCTGTTTATTTAAGAGAAGCAAGAAAGTACTTTGGAGGAATAGGTCTTGCATCTCAAAGAGCTGCAGATTATGTCCCTGAAGGATCTGACAATGATGCCGTTAATAAGCTTAAGAACATCTTTGAACTTACTCAATACAAGTTTGTATTTAGGCAAAGCTCCAATGCAAAGAAGCTTCTTTATCAGATATTTGATGGAGAACTGACAGGAACACAGATTGAAAGAATACCAAAGCTTGAAATAGGACAATGTATTTTGTTAATCAGTGGTGATAAGAACATTGAGTTTAAAGTTCACTTAACCAAGGAAGAAGACAGACTGTTTTCCGGAGGACTTTAAGAGGAGTATACATGAAGAAAAAATTGATAACGGCTGCAGCCACTATATGCACACTTTTCATGGTAGTTATTATAATCATTGGAAGCGTGATGGCAAGTCTTGCGGCCGTGCTTTCCGGTGGAGAGGAAGAAGAACAGAAAACTGCAGATAATGATGTTTATGTTGAGAACTCTCCACTGTCTGATACAGTGCTTGCACTTAAGGATGAAATTGAAAACGAATTAAAAAAATATGGAAAGGAAGAATATGTTTATCTTGTCCTGGCACTTGTACAACAGGAATCAGGAGGGCAGGGAGAAGACATATTTCAGTGTTCAGAAAGTCTTGGAAAAGCGCCAAATTCAATTGACAGAAAAACGTCAATAGAACATGGAGTAAAGGTCATATGCAACCTTTTAAATCACGAAAAAATAAAGGTATCATCACCGCAGGACATAGATCATATCAAAATAGCACTGCAGGCTTACAACTACGGTGGTGGTTACATTACATACATTAATGACACATCAGGATTTGGAAGGGATACAACAAAGGAACAGATCGCAAATGTTGGTAAATGGACACAGAGTAATGCCCTTGCATATCAGAAAAAAATGAGTGCGCAGCTTAACGGCGGAACAGCAAAGAAAAGAAGTGGAAGTTCTGCAGATATCCTTGGCCCATATGCTTACGGTGATGCATATTACACTACACATGTTTTAAGATATTATGCTTTGGATAATACAGGGGTGACAGAGGTTAAGGCAGGAGAAGCTGCAAAAGTTAAGTATGAGGACAAGCAGAAATTCATATGGAACGGAGCAGTGCTTCCAAGCAGTCAGGATGCTGTTAAAAAATATTTAACAACAATAGAAGTAAAGATATATGACGAAAACGGAAAAAGCACAACCATGAAATTAACAGTACACAAGAAGCTTGCAGGAGAATTTAAGGCAGTATTTGATGACATGTACAAGATTAAATTCAGAATTAAGGCTTCTCAGACTGCAGCGTATGTTTGGAAAACAATAATCGGAACTGGAACAGTGTCGCAGCATTCATATGGACTTGCCATTGACATTAACTGGAACGATAATCCTTGTTTCTATAACATTAACACGGATGTATCTAATGGTTATGGTGGTTATCAGCCGGGAAAAAATCAGTACAGTGTAACCAAGGAAGTAATTAGCATATGGAAAGCACACGGATTTTATTGGGGCGGTGACTGGCAGGGAAAAAAAGACACTATGCATTTTTCATATACAGAAAGGTAGAAAGTCATGAACAAAAACAAGCTATTTGGAATAACTTTAATAATCATTGCAATAGTGATTGCAGGTTACAATATTTTAACCCCTCTATTAAGAAAAAACAAAAGCAGTGATGAAAAGGAAATAATTACTACTACAGTCCAAAACAGTGTGGAGGTAACAGAACCGGTGACGGTCATGGAGACAGTTGGTGAGGAAGAAACAACGCCTGAAGAAATCATTAATGAAAATGTGACAGTTGATGAATTTAGGGAAGAACACCTTGAAATGCAGGAATTTGAAGTACGTCTTCCGGGTGATGATGTAATGGCTATGGTTGACAACGACAGTGAAAACCTGAAAAAAACAGTGCAGGCTTTTGTCAACGGTTATGGTTATGGCAATGCCAAGTATGCTGACTATGCCGGTGACATTCAAATTAATACAAATGACGGAATTGTTGAGATGACGTATTATCTAAAATTTGAAAGAGATAAGGCAGTATATTTTTATGTGACTTATGACAGGAACACTAAGGAATGGGATACAAGATTAGCCTGAAAGGAGAGAACATGAAAAATAACAGAAGAGCATTTTTATGTTGTAGTGATGGAATGGAAAGTTTCTATGAAGATTTATGGGACAAGAGACTTGGTGAATATATTACAAGGGTGGATTCGATTGATGATTCAACTGGGGTTTACATTATAGACAGAAAAAACATTGACAATGACAAGGTTAAGAAGGTTGTTGAGGAAGCACAGATGAAAGGAATAAGAGTATGGAATCTTAATAAACAACTGATTGATGAGGAACTTGTTGATGCAATTTATAATGACAGACTTAATTCAAAAATCAAAGGAGCTGAGATTGAAATTGAAAGATAAGTTAAGAAAGAACAAGGAAGCCATAAGATTTTTCATTATTATTTTCTTTGTTGTGGGAGGCTATGTTTTCTTTTTCTCTTCTACTGTCTGGATGCCGGCATCTGCGGATGCTTCTTATCTTACAAACATAGGAGAGGAAAACAAATGGGAAGACAGGTATATTACAATTAACAGATGGCAGTATTCGGAAAATCAGCATTTAATGGAAGTTGACCTTACAGTTGAAAATAAATCATATGATGGCATTAACAAATATAAATACAGTGCCGTTGACTTAATGGGAAATGTTCTTAAGTGTGAAACAAAAATAGAAGAAGACAACTGGATTGTTCTAAGAATATCTGACATTCCCCAAAAATGGAGTGACATTTCATTAAGGCTTGAAATGCCTGACGGTAAGGGAAATTGGTTAAAGCTATATACAAACATTGTGGATGTGGAAAAGGTTGCAAAATTTGACAATCTGGACCGAAACGGTTATCAGGCTCAGAAATTTAACATTGAAATTAAAAACATGCAAAAAGAGATTCAGAAGAATAATAAACATATTAATAAGCTTAATGACGAAATAGCAGAAGTTCAGAAGGAAATTGAAAGAATTAACAAGGAAAAACTTTATCAGACGGAAAATGAACAGGCAGAAAGTGATTCACTGATAGCAGATGCAAATTCGACTATAGCATCAAAACAAAAACAAATACAGGAATTAACTGCAGACACAGATGAAATAAACAAACGAATAGAAATGAAAAACAGAGAAAAAACAGATTTAGGTATTTAATTATGAAAGCTAAAGAAAAGTGTGAATGGATAAAAAAGAATATAAGCATAGTTGATTATGCGTCCTCCATTGGTTTTACAGTGGTTAGAAAAGGAAAATTTTACAGCCTTAAAGAACATGATTCCATTATGATTGATCCTTATAAAAATGTATATTGGCAAAATTCCATTCCGGGATATGGAAGATGTATAGGTGAGAAGGGATCAATAATAGATTTCATAATGCGATTTGACAACATGAGTTTACATGAAGTAATCAGACAGTTTGAGGAAGAAATTCCAAACGACAGTAAATGTCATGTTAGAAAGGAAAAAAGAGTTTTCTCCAAAACAATGAAGCTTCCGGAAAAGGATACGAACATGAGAAAAGTGTTTGCATATCTTATTAAGACAAGAAAAATAAATCAAAAAATTGTTCAGTTTCTTGTTGATAATAAAATGCTGTATCAGGATGTATATGGTAATTGCGTATTTGTTTCATATGACATTAAAAACAATGACATTCCGGTATTTGCATGCAGAAGAGGAACAAACACTTACAAGCCGTTTTATGGTGATGTGGAGGGATGTGACTATAGTCAATGTTTTTATGTTGACAATGAAAGTAACGAAATTGTAGTGACAGAATCTGTCATAGATGCAATGAGCATCATGACCATGACAAATAATCATGAAAAATATAATTATTTGGCTCTTGCAGGTGTCGGAAAATGGGAAGCAATTAAGACTTATCTTGACAAGGGAAAAATTAAAAAAATCATAATTGCCACTGACAATGACAAGAGAAATGATAACCAAGGAGGTATCCCATGCGCACAGCTTATATGTTCGTACGTTAAGGAAAATTATCCTGATGTGGAAAGAAAATGGAAATTACCACCGGCAAACTGTGGAAAAGATTGGAATGATGTTTTAAAAGGAATGGAGGAATTAAGATGATTATATTTGTAGGAAGCAAGGAAAAAGGATATTTTTGTGAAGATGTTGCCACAAAGATTGATACTACAGTTGAATATGTTGATACAGACATTCACATTAATAATCAGATACCGGAAATAATGAATTACAAGGAAAACTGCGAATACCTTGTCATTGATGTTGAACAGTATGCAGATGATGCGAATTTAATCATTGATTCCATTATGAAAATAAAAGAAGCTGTTAACACAAAGGTAATAATATATGCAGTAGCGTTTTCACCTAAGTCTGAACTTTTATCAGGATTATATGAAAAAGGAATTCGAAATTACATTTTTTCGGAGCTTTTGAGTGATAAAAAAAGAGATTTAACTAATTGCATTAACGGTTTTCACGAAGCTTTCGGATATGAAAGCATGGGAATTTATTTTGAAGGTGAGGATGAGGAACAGTCAGAAGAAGCAGTAAAAAAAGAAAAGGTTAAAACAATAGGAGTTGCCGGTTCGGTAAGAAGAATGGGAACAACAACACAGGCACTACAGATTGTAAAGTACCTTAAATTTAATGGATACAAGGCAGCTTATTTTGAAATGAACAATCATAAATTTGTAAATGCAGTAAGGGAATTTTATGAGGAAGCTGAATTTGATGAAATGGAAGGACTTACAACATATCAGAGTGTTGACATGTATTACAAGGCTGAACGCCTGAAGGAAATTCAGGATAAGAATTATGAATACATTGTGTATGACTATGGGGTTTACAATGAGCATGATTTTAACAAGGTTTCTTTTTTGGAAAAGGACATTCAGATATTTGTAGTAGGAAGCAAGCCTGATGAATTTGGAAGAACATACGATTTGATCAAGAGTAATTTTTACAATGATGTGTTTTACATATTTAATTTTACTTCTGAAGCTGAAAAGAAAGATATAAAAGAACTCATGGAGGATAAGGCAGACAAGACTTTTTTTGCCGATGAATCAAAGGATCCTTTTACTTTTGGAAATTCAGACATATATAGGAAAATGATTCCACTGGAAGATAAGAGTGAGGATAAGAAGGAGCGAAAATCAGGATTTTTTAGAAGAAAGAAAAAGTAAGGAGGCAGTCATGAACAATAGAGTAGAAAAAATGATGAAACTTATGGAAGAGTTGGGAGTGGATCTTGGTATTCCTGAAGAATTTGAATATGATTCTCCTGACGATGAAAACATGTATGAATGGGATGATTTAGAAGGTGGTGGAATGAAGAATGAAGCTTAATAAGATGAGAGAGGAAATGATTACAAGTTTCATAAACTGCTTAAAAAAGGATGACATTCCTTGGCGGCAGACGTGGAGTGCAGCAAATCGTCCATTCAATGCAGTTACTGATACCGAATATCATGGAGTAAATGCATTATGGCTGTCATACAATCAGGCAGCTAACAATTTTAGGGATCCAAGATGGTGTACTTTTAAGCAGGCACAAACTAAGGGCTGGAAAATCAAAGCCGGAGCAAAAGGAACAAAGGTAGAGTTTTGGTCATTATATGACACTCAGGACAAGATAAAAATAACGCAAAGAGAAGCAAAGATTTTGGCAGATGAATTGTCGTTAGAGGAATTTAAGGAAAGAATTAAGCCAATATCAAACACGTACACAGTGTTTAATGGAGAACAAATTGAAGGAATATCACAGTATGAAGTTAAGACCAATAAGCTTAATCTTGAAGACGTAATAAAAAGAAGAGACATTCTAATAAAAAACATGGCTCTTAACTTTGAGGAAAGAGGCGACAGTGCTTATTATAGTCCACAATTTGACAGGATAACTCTTCCTACGGCTAATCTGTTTGAAAGTGAATATGCATATATGGCCACACTGCTTCATGAAGCAGGACATGCTACCGGTCACGAAAGCAGATTAAACAGAGATTTAACAGGAGCATTTGGAAGTCCTGAATATGCGAAGGAAGAATTAAGAGCTGAAATCGCATCAGCTTTTACGGCTCAAACATTAGGCATTTATTATGAACAGAATGGATACATGGAAAATCATGAAGCATATGTTCAAAGCTGGATAAAGGTTTTGGAAAGTGAACCAAATGAACTGTTCGCAGCCATTAAGGATGCTGAAAAAATATCTGATTATCTTATTGATAAAGGAGAATTTGAATCTCCTTTAAAAGTTAATGAACAGCAAATAATAAAAAAGATGGATACGTATGTGGCTATGCATAGAGAATACACGGAAAGTTATCCTCTTAAGGACATGCCGATAGTAATAAATGGTTATGGAGGACCCGGAGCAGGCAAGTCAACAGCCTGTATGGAAATAACTGCAGAATTAAAAAAAGCAGGTTACAGAGCAGAATACGTTCAGGAGTATGCCAAGGAACTTGTATATGAAAACAACATGGAAATGCTTGATGGATCTGCAGAACATCAATTTGAAATACTTAAGGAACAGACAAAGAGAGTTGACCGTTTATTTGGCAAGACTGATTTTATAGTAACAGATTCACCGGTTATGCTTAATGCAATATACAACAAGGAACTTACACCTGAATATGAAGCATTGATATATGAAATGCAGGGAGCATATATAGATTTTTCATTTTTTATGGAAAGAAATACGGCAGATTTTGAAAAAGAAGGACGTATTCATAATTTGAATGAGAGTATTGAAAAAGACAGTGAAATAAAACAAATGCTTCAGAAAAATGAAATAGACTGTAAAACATATAATCACGACAACGTAATGGATATTGTTAAAGATGCAATACATTTTTATGAAGATATTAAACCTAAGGATATAAAAAAAGAAGCGGTTCGCAATGCTGACATTACAGTTAGTGGTGTACAAGCTGCAAGATTCAGGATGGCTATGAAAGGACAGGAGAAAGCACTTAATACATTCTTAACTGATGACAAACTGGAAGAACATGTTAAGCAGGACAGTTTAAGCATAGGAAAAGAAGTTGCAAAGTACATGGAAGAAGGATTAAGTGTAAGTGAAATCATAATGACTAAAACACAGGAAATAGATGATTCTTGCAACCTATCAAATCCGGCATACACAAAAAACCTGATAGCCGGTTTATATGCAAAAACAAATGAAGAATATAGAAGCCTAAAGGAACTTCCTAATTTATGGAATGAAAAGGAAATGGTTGAAATATCTGAAGGACTTGCAGAGCAACTTGTATACAATCATGTTCCGGTTACCTCAGGAAAAGAGAAACTTGAACAGATTGAAAATCCCAGAGAATTTCAATCATATAAGGGAATTAAATTTTTTGCAAATGAAACAGCTTTAAGTAATGCATTAAAAAACATTCCAGGCCTAAATGCTATACGATGTGAACAAAGCGAAACAGAAGGTTTTGAAAAAGGCAAAGCATACACGGCAAGAGAATATGATTATATCTCACGTGAGACAGACCGGGAATACAACAAGGGACGTGATTACTTGATACAAAGGTATAAGACACAAGAAAATATCGAGAACATTAAAAATCCTGAAGAACAAAAGTACATTACGCCTAAGATTAATAAATTTACTGCAATACTGAAGGGAGAGGAGCATTCAGGATCAATGTCATTTGGTGAAGGAAAAGGAGGCTTTAACAGTCAGGTTTCACACATGGCATATTCAGAAGAAATTCAGGATGCGATTAACAAGGATGAACAGTTTAGAAATTTTGCAGATAAGATAAAAGATGTTTTTGAATTTGAAAATAGCAAGAATATACCAAAGGAGTTCAGAACAACAACTGAAAACATGGAAGTAATAAATAGGGACATGTTACTTACACAGCATGATTTAATTAATGACATGCATCAGGAATCACATATGGTTGCTCCTGAAAAAAATGTGATTAATTATTTTAAAAATTCAGGGATTAAAAATACAAAAGCAAAGGGGATGAATAGAAGAATTGAAATGGAATTGTAAGGAGGAAGATTTAAATGAAAGAAGAGTATATATATTCAGTGCAGGCAGCTTTTCTTTTACAAAAAACAATGCGGGAAATACAACATATGTGTGAAAAAGGAAGACTTAGGGCTACAAAAATAACAAAAGGAAAAGAGAAACTTTTAATTGATGCATCATCGGTGGAAAACATTTTTTATAAACAGATATCAAGATATAACAGAGTTTATAAGTACCTTAATTTGTCCGAGGAAGAAAGACTTGATTACTGGAATAATGTTGAGAAAAACATACAGATAAAGTTAAACACTGTAGATTATCTAAGCTTAAAGCAAGTGGCATATCTGCTAAACGTATCAGGTCAGGCCGTAACAACAATGATAGATACAAAAGAAGTAATGTGCTTCAATCTGTTTTATAAGGGAAGGGAAAGAAAATTCATCGATGAAATTTCCCTGGCAAAATTTGTCAAGAGACGTCTTGATGAAATTAAGGAAAAATATAAGTACCTCATATCCTACATTAATACGGAAAACAAGATGTTATTTTGGGAGGAACATGAGGAGGACATCGAAAAAATAATTGATTTTGACAACAAGAAAAGAGTGAGACAGTTAAGAAATCAAAGAGAAAGGGAAAGAATGAGTAAGCAGACGGAAACGTTAGCTGATAATAAGGAAAATGGCAAAGTTTAAAAAAGGTTTAGTTAATGACATAAGAGATGAATACGACAGAGAAGAAAAGCAGAAGAAATTAAGAGAAAAATATGAAACTCCGGAAGATGTTTTAATTGTTGAAAAAGACAATACTGTTAAGTTTTTTGTAAGAACAACCGGAAACGTTATTAAGCTTGTTGTTGGAATCATAATATTCATTCTTGCAGTCATTGGATTAACAGCAATTATATATCCTGAAACAAGAAATGAACTCATTCATCAGGGAATGGCTGTAATTAAGGAATTAAAAGGTTATCTTGGATTTTAAGAAAATAAAAAAAGCACCCTGCAGATGCTTTTTCTAAATATAATGTTAAAAAAATGTTGTCAATTGTTTTTGGGAAAAACAATTGACGTGGGGATAAATCAAACAATTCATGGAACAAACGAAAATATAAAAAGCTTACTAGAGGGATAAACCAACAAATGAAAATATAAAATCTTTATAAGTAAACAAATTTATATTTTATGCATAATGAATTGATATGACGGTTAGCATAACTAACTAACTAATTAATTAACCTAACCTAACCTAGCCTAACCTAGCCTAGTCTAACCTAGTCTAACCTAGTCAATTTTCATTATATGTTAAAAGAAATATATTGTCAATTGGCTCCAACTAATTAATTAGAAGAACTTATAAGAGGAGAAATATAATGAAGATAAAAAACAAAATTTTAACAAAATTAACAAACTTAACAGAATGTGAATGGAAGTTGTTTGAATACATGATCAGACGACAGGACAATTCAGGAAAAGTATTTGGTGTTCATAATAAAGCAGTCTGTCAGACTACAAAAATGTCAAAGCAGAGTTTTTATAATGCCCTAAGGGGGTTGGCTGAAAAGAAAGTAATAACATATGAAGCGGGAGTTCCTGAATATACAGTTAATCCGGTAGCAAAACATAAGATATTTGGCAGAAGCATTGATTACAATGTTACCATCACAGATAACGATTTTTCCTATGAAGGAGCAGAAAGAGAAGGCTATGTATCCCTGCAGCGTAAATTATTCAGAAGCAAGGAATATGCTTCGTTGAAAGCTAATGAAAAGTTTCTGTTGTTTTGGTTTGCACATTTAACAAACGAAAACACTCAATCATATAAAAGAAAAGCCAAGGAGTTTTTAGGACAGTATTCAGCAATGCTTGGCGTGAGCAAGCGTGTAGTTCGTTCATACATGCATACTTTAAAAAACTTTTTTGCAATCGGAGTTCAAAAGGGAATATGCTACATTACATATTTGCATGAAAAGTTTGAAAAGGACTACAGTTCAAATCAACGTAATAATGTTCAGGAAAATTACATTCAGGGACTTGTAAGACATATGAAAATAAAGAAGGCAAGCACAAGAGACATCAAGGATACAGCTTATTTAATGTCACAGTATGATAAATTAGCAGAACTACATGGACGTGACATTAAGCTGCTGATCACAAAGATAATCATGTCTTGTGCACGTAAGGAAACAGAACCAAAGAACAGAGTACTTAATGCAAAGTACATACACAAAATAGTGAGAAGTGAATTGGCACTTTTTTAAAATGCATATCTTAATTTCGTAAATATAATCTAAAGCCTGCAGGTCAGGTTTATTTGTCATGCATTAAAAAAATCATAAATTATTTCGGGAGAAGAAGGAATACACAATATTTTCAAAAATAAGATGAAATTCAGAAAAAATCTAAAAAAGCTGACTTTTTTCTTGTTTTTTTTACATTAAGTCAGTCTAAATTTATGTATGTTTTTTACTATATGGTCAAAATAATATGATTACTACTTATTTTTCTAGTCAAAATTACTGCAGGATGTTTTTGTAGGAATCCCTTATAATAAGGGGATTTGTGAGAGGCTGAAAGTTTTCTATATATATTCTTTCTTTTTTATTTTTTCTATTTATATATCCTTTTAGCAAATAAGGTAGCGTTGCTCATTTAAATGTGTCCTTCGGCCACGGAGCAACGCAAGATAGCTAACGCTATCCTAAACTTGTCATGGAAGAATATAATTTAAAGGTATACATTTTATGTTTTTCTTTTTTTAAGGGAACTCCCCTTAAAAGAAAAAATGAAATTGACTTAAATCGTATCACCTGTACAATTTAAGCAGGAATGTAATAAGTAGAGGTGCAATATGGTAGAACCTACATTATTTGATGATGGAATAGAATTATATTTATTAATAAAGTGTTCAGAACTGTTAAGTTTTGAATGCTTTATTTTTTTGTAACAACTCTGTAACATCTTGTGTTTGACATATATAATTAATAGTGTTAAAGTATATTCATAAGTTATATTCATAAATATACATTAATTTTTGTAATAATTTGAGGTGATTTCATGAAATATGGATATGCAAGAGTAAGTACCCATTGGCAGGCTTCAGATGGCAATTCACTGGAAGCACAGATTGAAAGTTTAAATGCGGCCGGAGCTGATAAAATTTATATGGATGAATATTCAGGACGAACTACCAAGCGGCCACAGCTTAACGAATTACTTTCAGTTATTTCTTCAGGTGATGAGCTGATAGTTACTAAACTTGACAGAATGGCCCGGTCTGTTATTGAAGGATCTGAACTTATTAAAAGGCTTCAGGAAAAAAAAATAACCGTTAACGTTTTGAACATTGGATGTATGGATAACAGCCCTACCGGCCGACTGATTACTAATGTAATGCTATCTTTTGCCGAGTTTGAGAGAGACATGATCATTGAAAGAACTCAGGAAGGAAAAATTGCAGCTAAAAGAAATAATCCGAATTTTAAGGATGGAAGGCCGTGCAAATTTAGTGATGAACAGATGGAGCTGGCACTTGAATTGCTTGAAAAACATAGTTATAAGGAGGTAAGCAACATGACAGGAATAAGTAAATCAACATTGCAAAGAGCAAAGAATAAAAGAATGATGGCATATTTTGAAAAGTATAATAAGGTTGAAAATGTGGAATCTGATATAAAAAAGAAGCTTGTGGAAGGAAAAAAATAATGATTTTTTTAGGGACTGTTTTGGTCCCTTTTTTATTTTTTAGAAAGTTTTTTTGACGAGTGAAATTTTATCAGAGCTTTGGAAGAGTTTATAAGGTTTTAATTTTGATGTTTTTTCGATAAATCATGGAATTGTCATTTTTAATTTTTTTCTTTTAAGGGAAAGTTTTCTTGAAATTTAAAATATTATTTAGGTACCATTCCGACCCAGTCAGCTACGCTGACAGCCCTGCCCGTCTCCCAGGGCATTATGAAAAGATGTGGATATTAAGCTGCAGCTTAATATCTTTCATAACAGGCAGAGAAAAGTCCGAAGTGTCGGACTTTTTTTGATTTTCAACCCCTCAACCCCCAAATCTTTGGGGGCTTTAGCTTGTTCCGACCACACCACCACTATATATGCAATTTTAGTGGCATCATTTAATGAAATTTACGTTCGGCAGTTACCATCTGCTGAAATTATCAATGTACCTGTCTTGCGAGATGACATGCTACTGCAGAACCTGCTTATTACTGCAAGGATTAAATGCACGTGCAGGCACGTCCTTGCAGTATGCAGAACCTACAGTTTTTCTATGTCATCGCAAGACGATAAAGGTACATTGACAATTAAATATCATCAGAAGGGAAACAAGCCTTGAAACTTACAAATATTCATTAATGAATAGCCACTAAAATTTAAAACATACAGTGGCGGACAGGAGCTTAATATGTTAGTTGAATTTAATTCTTTTTCGATTAATGATAAGGTTATTACCTTATATTGCAACGAGGTTGAAACCATATTCGACCGGGACAGACACTTCCCAAAGGAAGTTAAGTATAAATTTGATACGTCCATAAAATATCAAACAAGGGAACTGATGAGATGGCTGTATAATCAGAAAGCCGTTCAGCAGCTTAAAGGAACCAATCCCACATGGGGTGACGTGCTTACAGCAATTCTTGGAACTGTTGTTAACGTTAATTGGTACAGATACAGAGTCTACGCCTAAGTAGGCTCTTTTAATTTATTAAAAATTTGTTATGGCTCAAGAGGCAGAAAGGAGTTCAGAATGAACAAAATGAAAAGAAATGTGGAAGAAATTAACAGAATATTGAAGGATGAGGAATTTTACATTGAGTACAATGAAGTGCAAAAAAACAATGTTAACAAGGAAGCCTACAGACTTATTCCTAAAACACAGAAGACGTGTTCACCGGTTGCATATTGTGAAAACTTTGAGAATTGTTCCGATAATACAGAGATTGCAAAAGAGCTTATAAATATATGGAATAAGGGAAAGTTATATGAAATTCCAGATATTGAAGAATTAGGCTCAAGGGAGTTTATTCTTAAAAATGTATATCCTAAAGTTGTTGCCAATACAAACAATGAATTGATTGACGGTCAGCATCTTGTATTCAAAGAGTTCCTTGATATGTTCGTAATCTATTACGTTAATATTGGAGCAGACAATGAAGGTACAGCTTCTTATAATGTTCAGGAAAAGATGATTGCCAACGCAGGAATTGATATGGAAGAACTTCATTCTCAGGCAATAAAAAACTTGGAGAAAGAAGTTAGCATTAAAGATATGCAGGACATAATAATGAACATCATTGGAATTACAGATGAATCAGAATTTGATTTTTCTCAAGCTCCGGAAGAAAATCAGATGCTTGTATTATCTAAAAAAGATTCCATGTATGGAGCATCCGTAATATTATGTGCAAGTGTACTTGAAAAACTGGATTCATTTTGGAATGGTGAATTTGTAATTTTACCTTCAAGCGTACATGAGTGCATTTCCGTAAGAAGTGATGGATTTACGCTTCAGGAAATGAAGGAAATGGTTATGGAGATTAATGATACAGAGGTTAGTCCGGAAGACAGACTTACCGATTCTGTTTATGTTTACAGAGACGGTAAGCTGACAAAATTTTAAAAATTAATAAAAATAAGCAAAGGGGGACAATTTTGTCCCCTATAGTTTTGAAAGGAGTTATTTGTGAAGTATTCTATTGAATTAACAGATGAACAGATTATACAGATTCATAAGTATTTTGAGCAACAGTGCATGTTTGAATACATTTCTGAAAATCATCAGGATTGGAGCAGTGAAAAGATAGAATTTGTTTCAGAAAGAGCATATGAAATACTAATGGAGATGGAAGAAAATTCCGAAAATGAAACATATGCAATTGATTCTGCACTAGATGAATGGGAGGCGTTACATGATATGTAAATATGGAATGAAACTGGATGCAATTAAGCATCCGGTTTTAGTAGAGGAAGCTCGATATGAAGTTATGGCAGAAGAACTGAATGACCCGCAAAAGATAGTAAATATGTTTAATGATAGTGTTCAATTATCTGATAAGGCTGAAGAATACTTATACATGATTGCTCTTGATTCCAAGTGTAATGCACTTGGAATTTTCGAGGTTGCCCATGGCACTGCTACGCAGTGCATTATGGGAACTCGGGAAATTTTACAAAGAGCCTTGATAAGTGGAGCAGTGTCTATGGCAGTACTACACAATCATCCAAGCGGAAACCCTATCCCATCTAAGGAAGACAGAAAAAGTCAGAAGAAGATGAGTGATGCAGGAAACATTATCGGAATTAATTTATTGGATTTCATAATTGTAGGGAAAGATAGTTATTATTCTTTCAAAGAAGAAAGAATAATGTAAAAAACATCAGGAAGACATTTTATTTAAAAATGTTTTCCTTTTCTTTTTTACTCGCCGCCCCACCCCACCTTATGTGTCACATCAAAGTGCGCAGTAAAACACGTTGCGTTTTATGCATCACTTTTCATACAGACACATAAGTTGCCGTCCCCCAACCGTGGGGCGGTTAAATAATTCCTTATCCCACTATGCTGTTCAAGGCGGACGTTGATATTTGCGTTTTCATGCTTCATTCATTTCTTCAAAGTTTGTTTTCTTATATGTTGGCAGGTTTGCTTTTGGCACTACTAAATCATTGAAAAAATATTACACAAGGGTAAATGGCACGTGCGCTGCACGCCCTTGTTGTAAATTTTTTGCAATGATTTTTTTTGAGTGCAAGCAAACCAAAAAACCAACATATACAGAAACAAATTTTATTAAAGAAAGAAGGAGATTTAACATGAAAACTTAATATCAACTGGTCAGGGAAGCACCCAATCCCAAACATTCCAGAAACAAATTTTAAATTTTAAAACCGGAGGTAAAGAAAATGATTAGAAAAAATAGCAAGGTAAAGGTTCAAATATTTGATAGCAATAACAAGGTGATTAAGACAATGGTACATGGAGAAGTTTTTAATGTGCATGAGGAAAATGGAAAGTTAGGAATAACATGGAACAAGGAATTTAAACCATTTAGCCACTTTGCTCCAAGTGTACACTTTGAAAACGTGATGACTGGTAGAAAATACCATTTTAGCAACATAACAGATAGATTGGAAAGGATATAGGTGGCAGGAATGGAAGATTTACAAAAAGTATGCGACTTACTTACAGATACACTAAGGGAAACAAGAAATTTAAGAGAATTAAAAAAATTGTATTACGACAAATCAACGCAAACAGTAACGGCAACATTTGAATGTGGAGGTATAAAAATAGCAAATGTTGCAGGTGATTCAGGAACGGCAATGATTAGCGACATCATAAAACAAGTAGTTTAAGGAGAAAAAAGATATGACAAGAGAACAAAGAAAAAAGGAATTAAAGGGAAACATTCAGTTAACAGTAATATTTACAATGTACATCTGGATGATTATGCAAGTTGCAATAAGGCTTTTGGAATAAATCCGATAAGCATTGATAAAAATGAAACATGTGAATATAATAAAAGTAAGAAAGTAAGAAAATCTTATTGTTTGAAATGGAGGTATTAACATGTTGACAGAATTAAGACAGAAATCACAAATAACAATTCCAAAGGAAATAGTTACAAAGCTGGGATTGGCAGAAGGAGATAAACTGAACATTATGGAAAAAGACGGAATGATTTATATAATGCCAGTTACGGTATATCCGAAAAATTACCTGAACGAGCTAAAAAATGAAATTGATGATGTTAAGGAAAAATTAAAGGCAGGGGAGCAACCTGTATTTGACAATCTGGATGCATTGTTTGATAAGTTGGAGGAATAAATGGCTTTTAGAATAACATATACACCAAGGTTTGAAAAAAACTTTAAGAAATTATCAGATAAGGAACGGGCACAATTTAAAAAGAAGTTAAAAATATTTGTTGAAAATCCATTTTACCCATCGCTTAGAACAAAACGTATTCAGGGAACGGAAGACTTGTTTGAGTTCAGTGTGAACATGGACATAAGAGTAATATGGTATTATGAAAATGATGAAATAGTCATGATTGTGGACATAGGACATCATGACATTCTTAAAAAATTTTAAAACGGTGCCAGCAGGCAGGAAAGTATCACAGAAATGTGGTACTTTTTTTTGCCCGAATTATTAAATTTTTTCTTTTAAGGGGGACGGCGTAGCCGCCGATTTTTCAGCTAGGTTTTCACGAAGCAGTGCGGACAGCCAGTGAAAAAAGAGCATAAGACGAAACTGATATCAACTACGTTGATAGTTCGGCAGTGCCGAACGTTTCTATGATATCACTTATGCCCCCATATACACACTTTTAGGTAAGCTAAAAAGTGCATATATGGAAAAAATTGCACCAAAAGTGTTGCAAATAATCCGGGTAAAATGTAGTATAATTATATACTTGAAAGACAATATAGGAAGAAGCGAGGTGCAACAAATGAACATATCCATTAGGGATGTTGACCCTGTAGCAATCAAGAAAATTGACGAGCTGGCAAAGAAGAAAGGAATTAGCCGGAATGAATATTTAAAGAATCAGATTATACAGATTGCAATAGTGCAGGACTTAAATGAAATGGAAAACAGATATTCCAATCTTGTTGATGCCGTGGTAGACAGACTAGAGCAGGCTAATGACACAATCAGGGAGAACAGCATATTACTGGAAAAAATCGGAAACAGATACTAGGGGGACAAAATTGTCCCCTAAATGAAGGGAGAAAAAATGTCGGTTAGAAAAAACATATATTTTGATGAAAAGGAATATGAAAAGTTACAGGAAATGAAAGAAAAGTATGGACTGAAAACAGACAGTGCAGCTATAAGTTTTTTATTACAATCAGAAAATTTCACAACTGAAATTGCAAAAGCTGTTGTAAGTGAAATGGAAGAAAATTACATAAAAAGTGAAAGGCTAAAGTGGGCAACCAAAACAGCTGAACAGAACAGCATAGTAATATTGGATGCAATGAACACGCTGCTTCACATGTTTAAAGCAGATGCTCTCATATCGGCTGAGCTTGCTCCTAATGTTGTTGTTAAGCAATCGCAAAATAACATAAAGGAAAGAATAGCATACTTTAAACAGAAGAGTGATGAGAGAAAAAGAAAGCAAAGTGACAATTCGGGGAAATAAATTAAGAAAAGGTAGGAAAAATGAAAAGAGTTATAAACAAATTTATAGTCATTATATTATCTGCAACATTTCTTTTTAGTGGATTTAAAATTGTAAATTACTATTATGAAGCTTATAAACAAAAAGAACTTTTTAATAACGTGGAGAACAAGATAAATAAAAAAGTAAATGGAAAGACAGATGTAAAAGGAAAGACGGTTCAAAATAAATATCTGAAATTATATAGAGAGAACAGTGATTTTGTAGGATGGATAAAAATAAAGGATACAAAAATTAATTATCCGGTGATGAAAACAACAAAGCAATTTGATTATTACCTAATGAGAAATTTTGAAAAGGAATACTCCATTTATGGAACACCTTTTATCGGAGAAAACTGTACAACAGATATTTCTGCGTTTAATGCAGTAATATACGGACATCATATGAATAATGGAACGATGTTTTCTGACTTAATAAAATACAAGGATAAAAATTTTTATGACACTCATAAATATGTTAGCTTCAACACTTTAAATGACAATAGAAAGTATATAGTTGTTTATGCTTTTGTTTCAGATGTAAACAAGAAAAATTCATTTGAATATTACAATGTTAACATCTGGAAGAATAAAAAGAAAAAATATATAAAGCAACTTGAAAAAATAAAACTTTATGACACAGGAGAAAAAATTTCGTTGAAAGACAAGCTGCTTACATTATCAACGTGTGATAACACAAATAAAAACAGCAGAATGGTAATTGTGTGCAAGTTAATTTAGGTGACAATTTTGTCCCCTAAAAAATTAAGAATATAGGGTGACAATTTTGTCCCCTAAAAAATTAAGAATATAGGGTGACAATTTTGTCCCC